>TARA_R100001594_G_scaffold60327_1_pt1 | contig 26644 bp, 45 predicted proteins | sample TARA_R100001594 | Tara Oceans TARA_R100001594 (sample SAMEA2622752) | marine metagenome | biome: marine biome (ENVO:00000447); feature: marine epipelagic mixed layer (ENVO:xxxxxxxxx); material: "saline water (ENVO:00002010), including plankton (ENVO:xxxxxxxx)" | depth 150 m | reverse complement strand
AGACGATAATCCGAAACCAAGCTAATGAAACTTGATGTAGTAAGAACTCAGTTCGGTAAAGACGCTACAAATGGAATGCTTTTTATTGACGGTGTATTTGAGTGCTACACATTAGAAGACCAATATCAAGCCGTTAAAGTTATGCATGAAACATGTATTCCAGAGGGCGAATATGAAATAAAGCTTAGAACAGTTGGTGGTTTTCATGCTAAATACACTAAGAGATATGGCTCAATGCATAAGGGTATGTTGTGGCTTCAAGATGTACCAGGATTTGAGTATATATTAATTCATACGGGGAATACCGACGAGCATACCTCAGGTTGCCTGATAATTGGAGAAACTCAACAAGATTTAGACGTTAATTTCAATGGAATGGTAGGTGCAAGTGCAGTTGCTTATAAGAAACTTTATCCTAAAGTAGCTGGAGCTTTACTTAATGGAGAGAAAGTAACTATTAAATATTCGAAGATTAATCTAGGCGGAATTTCTAACGCTAGTCCACCAGAAATGGTTAACGCTCAAACAATTAATGAAAAACTATCTGAGATTAATGGGAATCTCATTGACCTAAATGCTAAACTAGAGGGAAAGAACATACTCTAGCTGGGGGTCACCCATAAAATTATCCTGTCCAAAATGTAAACAAGATTTTTTATATATACCCACTTCTCAAAGCTTTATTTGTGGTAATAAAACCTGCAAAGATTATAACCGCAGGCAATTTGGTGGTAAGATAACGGAAGAAGAATAGGAGAATTTATGGGTAATGCAAAAGCTTATTGGAAGTTCATGCTATCAAAAGCATTTAGAACAGGACTTCAGTCAGCAATATCTTTATGGTTAGCTAATTCAAGTGGAATAATTGACGCAGATGTATTTCAATTAGTTGGTGTAGCATTTTTAACAAGTTTTATTACTGTTATTCAACATGCGCTTGAACAATACAAACCAAAGGCAACATACGAAGATTAAATGAAAGCACAAGTTAATCTCGGACAAATACTACAAGGTGGTTTAGCAGCTTTAGTTGGTTGGTTGTTTAAAACAGTCAATGATTTACAACAAGAAGTAACTGCTCTCAAAGTGGAAGTTATTAATGCTAACGATAGGTTAGCTGAAATAGTAACAATAGTTAGTGGAATATCGGGGGAAATTACAGAAATAATATGGAAGATAGGTGGCTAATGGACGGTTGTTGTAAGAACTGTAATTGCGGTGGCTAGTTTGTGGTTTACAAATTTAATACGGCTGTACGCTTATTAATAGTTTTATTTTTAATTTATCCAATACCCGTTGTCTTAGCTGATGACGTTACCGTTACAGAAAACTTTGATAATCAACAAATAAACCAAGATATAACATTTGTTTATGGTGGTAATGATACAACTCTTACTGCTGAAACTGATTGTGATGTTGCTCAAATTCCCGGAAGTATAAATATTGAAGATATGGATTGTCATGGGTCAGAATATTTTGGCTCTGATAGATACCAATTAGGCACCCGTAGTTCAACAGACGCACTCACTATTGCTTTCCCTAATTCAGAAACTAAGCCAATTACAGAAGTTGGGTTTTTAACTTTAGCTGTTGATAATGCAAGTACAGGAACTGTTTATTATGAGAACTCTACTTCGGCTACTTTTAATATAGTTGCAAATGCTAGTGGTAATTCGCAAGTAACTTTAACTGCGCCTACTGGAACTACAATTAATGAAATTGTAATTGCAGGAGCTTCAGATAATCTTCAAGATTGGTGGCTTATTGATAATGTATACTATATATATAGCAATACTGTTACTACCACTACATCTAGTACCACTACATCTAGTACAACAACTACAACCACAACATCTAGTACTACTACAACTACTACTACTGTTCCACCTCAACCTGAGCCAGAGCCTGAGCCACCGCCAACTACAACTACCACTATCCCAATAGTCATTGTTGAAATAGACGGCGAAGAACTTGAATATACACAAACAGAAGTAGATGACGGAACTGTTGAAAGGGATATGGAACGTAATAAGAACTTAGAAGACTTTGGCTGCGAACTTACTGATGAACAAATTGAGAGAGGCGATTGTGATTTTGAAATATATGAAGAAGAAATTTACGAAGAAGAAATATATGAAGATGAAGTACTCATACATACAGGAAACACAGATGAACATACAGGGGAAGAAGTCTTAATTCTTGATGAAGAAATAATTTATATAGAAGATTTAACAGAAGAAGAAATTGAAGAACTAGAAGAATTAATTGAATTAGAAGCTGAAATATTAGAAAAAGAATTATTACTTATAGAAGAACAAGAAGAATTTCTTGAAGATATTGGTTTGATTTTAACTGATGAAGAATTAGAGAACTTAACAGAAGAAGAAATATTAGAAATTGAAAAGGAATTTGAGGAATATGTTGAATTAGTTTTAGAGATTGAAGAATATATTGATGAATTAGAAGTATTTGAAACTGAAATTATTGTAATTGAAGAAGACATTAATTTAATTGATATATTTATTGCTAATGATTTATTTCCACCAGACCCCAAAGATATAGAGAAAGATTTAGAATCTATACAAGATAAGTTAGAAGAAGAAGAAATTGAAGAAGATATATTTATTGATGAAGAAGAAATATTTACAGATGACACTTTACCTATGGAAGAAGAAGAATTACTTGATGAAGAAATACTTCCTAGAGATGTGGTTGAAGAACAGATTAAAGAAGAAGTTGAAGAATTAGAACAAGTAATTGAAGATATTATTGACTTACCTGTTGTTGAAGAAATTAATAAAGAAGAATTAACTGAAGAAGAATTACTAGAATACGAAGAAGAACAAGAGGAAGTGATTGAGGAATATGTTGAAGAACTTGAAACTGTTGAAGTCATTGGAATTATTGAAGAAGTCAATGACATTGGCGTTAAAAACCTTGACCAAGTCAGTGATGAAGCAATACAAATTATCTCTGAGGTGGTTGAAGAAGCAATTGAAGTCGTTCAAAGTGAAGTTGAAGAACTTACTGCCGAACAAGTAGAAGTAGTTGCAGAAGTATTGGGCTTTGAAGAAAGCGAAGACGTTGAAATTGTTGCGGAATTAGCAAAAGAAGATGAGGACGTTGCCCAAGCTGTTGAAGAATTTGTTGAGAGAGCTGTTGAAAGTGCAGAAGAATCTAATCAGCCTTATACGTTAGCTGACGCTGTTGTAGAAGTTCAAGTTGAAGAATTTCTAGCTGACCCGATTGGTGCTATAATTGATATTCGTATAGAAGAAATTGTAATAACGGAAATTGGAAACGATATGACAAATGACCAAAAGGAAAAAGCGCAGGAAGTTGTTGTTCCCGTGATTATTGCTAGTCAAATAATATCTGTTTCAGCTATTCCGTTGAGAAGAGTGAGATGATAAATAAGTTTATTACATGGTTAAAAGGAATATTAAGAGAAACGTTAGCTCAAACATTTACATTGTTAGGTTTTTTTATAGCTTGGTTAACGTTGACGGGAACAGCTAAGGATATAGTTGGAATCGCAATACTTATGTCTATTACATTGTGGTTACTAACTATTAAATTTAGAAAGGATTAGAAATGGAACAAATATTTATGGGAATGGTTTCCCTATATTTTTTAATTAAAGCTATCTATTTTGTTTTACAAAAAGTAGATAAGTTTGAAAGAATTGCAGATGAACTAGATTGGGATTGGATAAGTGAGCCTAAAGATGAAAAATAAGCCACCTAAAAAATCTGAATGTAGAACTTTTTTACATGAGAACGGATATACCAGAGTAAGTTTATGTAATTGTAAATATGGTGGATATGGTCATGGCAGATAACGGATATACTCAAAAAGAAATGTTAGCTCTTTTACTAGAGGGTCAAAAAGAAATGAACTCTAGAATTGATGTATTACATGAAAAAGTTAACCAGAAGATATCCAGAAGCGAACTATTAGCTTGGACTACTGTTTTAGCAGTTTTGGTTGCTGGTTTGTCGTCATACGTATAATCAAGCTCTAAACAGGGTACTTAAAGCCGATTTAAGCCATTGTTAATATGTCTATGGTGTATTTGCCCATAGTTTAAAACCCGTATTTATTGGGTTTTTTAAGTGTTGTTTTTTCTTGTTTTTTAAACTTTGTATTAAATTCCACTACCCTAAATATATGCCTAAAGATATAAAAGGTATTATACAAAAGCGACAGGACGTAGAACACAACGCAGAGTTGGGTAACAATTACTACCCTAGTGGCTGGAAGCCGAGATTGGATTATGACAAAAATTCAAATACAGGCGAAATTACTCATGTTCAACCAAGCGACAATAATTTCAAATTCAATTCTTTATTAGCTGACTGGGGTTTTAGTCCAGAAGAATTTTATATAGATGAAGACACAATTAAATTTTCAACATGGGACACACAGCTTAAAGGTGGAAAAGTTGAACAGATGTTTGCTTTTAAAGCAATTATTAAACGTAAACACCCAGAGAAAGATGATTATTTTAAAGCGCTGCAAAAAGAAATTAAAAATAAAAAACCAATAAAGGTTAAAAAGACTAAAGGTAATACAGCTTATTTCTTTTTCTTAGCTGATTGGCAACTAGGTAAAAAAGATTGGGGAAGTATTAATACAGTTAATCATATAAGACAAGCCATAGTTAAAGCTAAAGAAAACATAAAAGAGTTAAATAAGACTTGTACCATTGATGAAATTTACATAATAGGACTAGGCGATTTAATTGAAAACTGTTATGGATTCTATGACCACCAAGCTTTTAATATTGAATTATCTAAAGTTGAACAAGAACACTTAACACGTTTAATGGTTATGGAAATACTTGACGGTTTATTAGCTTTAGCACCCAAGATTGTATTAGGTGGCGTACCCGGAAACCACGGGGAAAATAGAACAAGCAAAGGTCAAGTATCAACTAATAGATTAGATAACAGCGATACTGCTCAATTACAAATAGTAGGAGAAATTATTGCAGGCAGAGAACGTTATAAACATGTAAAAGTTGTAATACCAGATGATTTTCATTTAGTTTTAAAAGCTAAAGACGTAACTATTGGTTTTACTCATGGACACATGACTGCGGGTGGTGGCGACGCTTGGCTTAAAATGGAAAAATGGTGGAAAGGTCAAATGTATGGTTGGCTTCCTGCTGGAAGTGCAACTATTTTAGTATCGGGTCATTTTCATCATCTTAGGGTTGTCGAACAAAAGGGCAGAACATGGATACAAGCACCAAGTTTAGATTGCTCTGATGAGTTCGCAGCTCGTTCGGGTTACGGAACTAAGCAAGGAATACTTACTTTTACTGTATCTAATGGTGGTTGGGATAATTTACGAATTTTATAACAATATGTAATTATATATTGTAGAATTAGAGGGTTATGAGTAATATTATAGCGATTGAAAATGACGGAACTAGGGCTAGATTTCTTATCAAGAATGGCGAAAGTTACTCTTATAAGAACGTTCCTAGGGGTATAATGAGGGTTGTAGAACAAGATGATAATACAATTACTGTTAAGCTCAACTCTGATATGCACCCTGCCGAGTGACCCGTATCCGTCCGATTTAACTGCATATTTAACATGCCATAAGGTAGAAACTCAGTTGCGAACTGTGGCTATATGGCGACCTCTAATTGAAGAATATTTTGAAGAAGAAGATGTTAACAAAGCACTTATGATTATTTACTGTGAATCTAAAGGCAAACCCCGTGCCGTAGGAATTAATAAAGACGGCTCAAAAGATGTGGGTTTATGGCAATTTAATGACAATACTTGGGCTTGGTTGAAAGAAAAATTAGGTTTTTATAGTTCAAGAACTAGCGCAATACTATCAACTAAAGTTGCTAAGTGGCTCGTTTACAATGACGGGTGGTATCATTGGAACAGCAGTAAACATTGCTGGGGAATAATAGAAAATTAAGGAGGCTTAATGGATTTAGAATTACATGAAGTGGATATTGACACTTTAGTTGAATATCCCGACAACCCACGTATGGGAGATATTGGTAAAATCGCTGAGAGTTTGCAAGAGAATGGTCAATATAGACCCTTAACTGTAAATAAGAACAACAATCAAATACTTACAGGTAACCACACTTGGTTAGCTATGAAAGAACTTGGTTGGAAAAAATGTTCAGTAACTTATGTAGATGTTGACGAAACTAAAGCTAAAAAAATTGTATTAGTAGATAACAGATTGAGTGATGTAGCTGATTATGATACAGAATTATTATCTGAAATGTTGCAAGATATGGTTGAAGATTTAGTTGGTACTGGTTTTGAACAAAAAGATATTGATGAATTATTAGCTGGTGTTGATGATGAAGTTGAAATTGAGGTTTCAGAAATTGACGTACCTAATCCTAAACCAGCTGGGCAACCTGAAGCTGTTAAAGATGTAGTTTTATATCTTGATGAAGAACAGTTTAAAAATTATAAAACTTGGATTGAAGCTATTGCTGATTATTATAAATGTAATTTAACTGAGGCTTGTTATAAAGCTGTAATGATAACTTATCAAGAATTGATTGAGGTTGACAATGGCTGATTTAAGAAATTTGGGAATTAAATATGAATACGTAACTTACGAAGACAAAAAGAAAGTTATAGAAGTTCAACTTAGAGAATTAGAAATTACTCACTTCGGTTTATTAATGACTGAGCCGTCAAAATTGAATCCCAATTCACAAGAAAGACAACAATGGCGCCAACAAAAATCTTTTGTAGAAGACAGTATTAAAAATTTAAGAAAAAAGAAACTTGAATTTTTTGGGGACGAAGAAGAATGATTAAAAAAATAAAACTATCAAAACTAAAAGAATATCCTAATAATCCACGTAAAGGCGACGTTGATTCTATTGCTGTATCTTTAGCAGCTCACGGTCAATTTAAGCCATTGATTGTCAACTCTGAAAATGTAATCTTAGCTGGTAACCACACCTTTAAAGCTATGCAAACCTTAGGCTGGGAAGAAGCGCAGGTTTTAGTTGTTGACGCTACCGAAGAACAAGCAAAGAAAATTGTTTTAGTTGATAATAGATTAAGTGATTTAGCTGAATATGATTACAGCATTTTGTCTGGAATACTAGGGGAACTGTTTGACGTTGGGGATTTAGAAGCAACAGGTTTTGACCCCGACGCAGTTGATAATATGTTGGAAGTAGCCGTAACTGAATTTGAACAATTTGAAGGTGGCTATGCAATAAGTGATGAAGAATTAGAAATTATCAAAAACAAAAGACAAAACCAAACACCAGCACAAGAGAGTGGTGTTCCTTTAAGGGATATTCCTATTCCTTTAAAAGATAAAGAGCATGAAAAATTTAAAGAAGTTGTATTAGCTATTACTAGGGATAAAGGTTATACAAGTACTGAAGCAATTTTATTTTGTTTGGAATATGTTTATAACAAAAACAAACTTACTAAAGATAAATGGTATAACTTTTTAAATAAGTGAAATTAATAATTCCAAGCTATGATAGAGCTGAAACAATTAAAACGCCATTCCTAGAAGTCTTTAAAGATTTTGAAAAAATAATTTTATTACACAACAAAGAACAACATACAGAATATAAAAAATTTAACGAATATGAAGACATACAAATAATAATTACAAACCTTGACACAGGTAAAGCTGGTCAAATTAGATTTGCAGTAGATAATGTTTTAAAACACAATGAATGGGCAGTTTTTGCAGACGACAACATTGAGTATGTTTATGGAATAAACAACGAACAATGGCTACATGATAGGTATGAAGATAAAAATCCTAGTCATTGGGGTAAGGTTAATTCTCATTCTTTTGTTTCAAGAATATTAGAGTTAATAAATCACGCTGAAACATTAAATGCTCATTTGGTTGGTTTTCTTAGTACTAACAATCATTATTTTGCTAATAAAAAATTTAAGGATTACGGGTTTTGTCATGGGAAATTAACACTTTGGAAAAAAGATAATGAATTTATTTTTGACGATATTGATTTACGTTCACTTAATGATTTTCATAATACTGCTAGACACATAGTTAACTATGGTGTTGTTTTGGTTAATGACTATATGCACCCAATAGCTAAGTATTTTCAAAGCGGTGGAATCGGAAGCAAAAAAGACAGAAAACAAGACAGAATAAACAACATAAAACTATTAACAACTTTATATCCAAACCTTATAAAAACAAAAAAACGTAAAGACCATTACCCAGACGCACGTTTTGTTCATATGTCTAAAAAGAATTTTTATAATTGGCGCAATAAGTATTTAGCTTTTATTAAGGAATATGAGTTTGATAAAGGGACAATGTCATGGCAAAAGATTAGAATATAAATATGATAAATGATTTAATAGAAATAATAAAAACAATAGATATTGGTAAATATACCCAAGCAGAATACAGAGATATAGTTGATGAAGTTGTTGTTCATTGGAAAGCAAAACAATATGACACAATGTATGACAATAACGGCTGGATAGATGTAGGCGGTCAAAGTTGATTGACATAAGACTACGTTCAAAAATATCACAAGATGAGCTTGACCAAAAAGTTGGTAAAATCTTAACGGACGAAGATTATAATTTGGTAATATCTAAAGACACAACTGTTAGATTTCCCAATGGTAAAGTTGGCGCAATCTTTTTAAAAGAAGCTATACCAGAAAAACTTGCAGACGATTCTTATGATGTGTTACACAGTTTAAAGAAAATGGAAACATCAAACAGGGGTATGGCTAGTGGTACACCAAGATTAAAAAGAAGTAGCGGCGGGACAAGAAGCGACACCGCTAAATCAATTGCAAGCGCAATTATTGGAAACCTAGACGCTGTTGGACCAATGCAATATTGCAGGCTTACAGCTTTCAGTGGTAAAGAGTTTGAGAAGTATTCAAGTTTGTTTCCTTTGTTTGAGTTCATTGGAAGTATGATGAAAGAACACACACCAGAAAAATATAACGCCCAAATGGAATTTATAAAAAGAACAAATGAAGATTGGGTAATTCCTAATACACCATTTACAACTATAACTGTAAACAACTCTTATCCTACTGGTGTTCATACAGACAAAGGGGATTTAGACGAGGGCATATCTACGTTGGCTTGTATCAAGAGAGGCGATTGTCAAGGTGGTTACCTTGTTTTACCAGAGTATAGGATTGCTTTTAAAATGGGGCATAGGGATTTGTTAATCTTTGACGCTCATCAATGGCATGGAAATACTCAACTAGAAATGAACAGTGAAGACGCTGAACGAATTAGTGTAGTGTCTTATTACAGAACTAAGATGGAAGAATGCGGTACCGCAGAAGAAGAATATCAAAAGAGGTTGGATTATGCCGAAAGAAGAATCAACAAGTAGACCGACTTGGGACGCAGAGAACGAAACATTTCAAGAGTTTAAACAAAGAAGACATGCAGGCTGGTCGGGAATGGGACAAAAAAATTCAGAAAAAAGACAGGCAGGTAAGTGTCCAAACTCAAATGAATTTAAAAATAAATGTGAATGTAGGACTTGTCTAAATAGAAGAAACAGGTCTAAAGGTCGTAGAAAACAAAACATAGCTAGAAAAAAATTAGGTATTAAAGATAATAGGTTTCACGGTGCAGACGCACACGAAGAAAATTGGGCAACAGGTTTAAGGGTTGAAGTAAAAGCTGGTAAGCAATGTAACCCTTTATCAACTTTTTTTTATAAGTGTAAAACTCAGTCTGATATATCACATAGGGCTTTCGGTGGAATGGGCAAACCATTTATACAGGTTTCAATGCCCGATAATTCCACTAAAGGAATTGTAAGTTTTGAATTAGATGATATTGAAAATGTTTGTGTAGAAGTATTAAAAAACTTTGGATATGATTTTGACAAAGAGTGAGATTGGCTGATGTTAAACAAGGCACCCAATTTTCATCACTTGCGTGATACTGAAAGGAGGTATTAATTAGCCCGTCCGTAGTTCTCTTACGGCTCTATTTCAGCAATCTCTTATTCTTTTAGCTTACTTCTTTTGTGGTGTTTTTTCTAGTCCACAAAATCGGCATTTCATTATGACGTCTAAATCAACAAACCAATGACCGTCTTTTTCACAGTCGTGGGGAATTGGTACGTCTTTAATGTAATCGCCAAGCATTGACCAATGTTTGACTAAAGCGTAAGGCGTAAATGTCATACCTTTAAATTTTTCTCTATACATTTCCGAACGCTTTGTTACGTCTTCGGCAGTAGCGCCAGCTTCTCTTAAGTCTTTAACACACTTATTCCAACCGCTTCTCTCAACTTTAGTTGTCGGCTCATATCCCATAGCGTCTTTTAATGCTATATAGATTGCTCCATTATTCTTTGTGTTAATTGACTTTAGTTTGTGGCTCTCTGACGAACTTGGCGGTAGCTCATATTTGGTCGGGGGTTGTTCGTATATGAACGGATTTTTTCGCATAACAGTATATAAGTTACTTGTTTGCTCATTTGTTTCCTTATCATATCTAGCCTCAACTAATATGGCACCGCAATTTTTAAGTTCATTTAAAGCACGTTTTACAGTAGAATTAGAAGTATGCATTCTCTTTGATAATGTTGAAATGGCGGGAAAGCAAGTCCCGTCATCTTTATCTGCATATCTATTTAATACTGCATATAGACGTACAGCTTGTGCTGAAATAGGCAAATCAATTACCCATTCAGGCACAATGCTGTAATACTCGTCTGCTTTAATATAGTCCACTTAAAATTCCGTAGGCGGTGTTGGTGGAACAAAGTCCTTTTGCATTTCTGCGGTAGGACTTTCCGACCAGCTAGCCCAAGGTTGTCTTTTTCCCATATACTCTTTCCCTGCTGTACAGGTCTTACTAGAACATTTCCAACTAGGTTGGTTACCTGTTTTAGTTTCCCTGTTGTCATACAGCTTGGACTTACACGCAGGACAGAAAAATTCTGCACTAGCGCTTTGAGTTGCGGGAGCTTTAACTTCCTTTGGATATTTGTATGAAACTTTTTGTCCAAGTTTCATTATCATATCTGTTTTAGTTTCAGTAAAGCTATCAATTTCATCAAGCTCAATTAATCCTGCAACACATAAATCGATTGCACCTTTAAATGAACATTGACCAACTATTAGCCTTTGTTTGTCAAAATAGTCTTCTGACATGTTTTACCTCATTTCCATTTTGTACGCATACGCTCATGGCTTTTACCATAATTATTACGTCCACGTTTTTTGCTTTTTTGTTGTCTTCTTTTTCTTCTACTCATATTCCTGTTGGGAGCTTGAAACTTTGCTGACTGTCTTCCCAGCTATCAGTCGGGTGTGATAGTAGTCTATAAGAATAGCTACCAGCATCTTTACCCCGCTTTGTTTCGATTTTCCAACCCTCATTTCGTAGTTCGTATATTTGGTGTTGGAATCTACTACACAATAAATCGTGATTCAATTCCCAATTTTTTAACGGGTTTGTTGAATTTCTATATTTCAAGAGAACAAAGCCAATTAAATCTTTTTGACTTTGTATTCTAAACCCACCAGAATATTCAGGGATTAACTCGCCTCTAAAAGCTAACGGGTAGCCCTCAATGTTTTTTGTTACATCTCGTCTACCCATTGTTCAACCCTCTTAAAGTTTCGTCATCTAATCTTGCCGTCATAAAGTCATCTAGCAAAATTTCGTTAACGAATTTTTCTTTTGACCAGATAGGCGTATTACTAATAGTTGCTGTAACTTGTGGAAGCTTGTTTTGGTGCTTCCACATTACAATCGTTTGCCTATCTTTGTTTAAGAGGTTTGCAATTTCTTGCACCCCAATTAAATCATTACACATTTTCTAATATTCCTTTCACTTTATTAGTTAAAGAATCATCAGTATAGATAATTTTCTTAGCTTTTTGCTCTAGTCTTTTGTGAGATGACTGAAGCGTTCTTGCATTATGATTCCAAATTTCGTAGGAATTAAAAGCATTAAGAACACCCCAAGCGTCCCCAGTGTTTCGTTCACTAAGATAAAGCTGGGTAATGAATCTTTTATTCTTTTCCCAACCCTTTAGTTTACGTTGATAAGATTTTTCATCATTATCATCGTAATCCCCTTGTGTTGTTTTTCTTAATGTTGGTCTAGGAATTGCACCTAAATATATTTTCTCAAATTGTTCATTAGTTATTTCTTTTTCTATTAACTGATTAACTTCTAGAGAAAATTCATCAAAGAATTTATCTGCTATACCGAGTACATTTCTTGCTTCATCAATTTTACCATTGATAGAAGAAGTATGTCTAACGCTAAAGACGTTGTTAGCTTTTGCTATTGCAAGTCTTAACGTGTTCTGACAAGATACTCTTACTGGCGTCATCACAACTTTCAATGCACCGCTACCGTCATGTGTATTAACTAATAACATGTGAGGCTCGATAACATCATTGACGTTCAACGCTTTGTTTACTTTCATAAGAATCCAAATTGTTTTACCGCCATTGAATGACCCAGCACTATCGTAAATAGCTTCACTTGAATCCACGATATTATCCATGAATCTAAAAGCTTCACTATTCTGTACAGGGTTGTATCTACTTCCTACAACGCCTAAGCAATTTCCCCAATCATTGACTACGGCAAATTTTTCTGGAACTCTTGTAAAATCAGGGCTATAAGTATCGCCCGAATTAAAATACATTTTTTCCAATTCAACTTCCCAATCTAAGTTAGCTTTTTCCATTGCTTCGGAACTTGTCATACAATCTCTTGTATCTGTTCCTAATTGGTGCCAATGGGTATGTCTTGTTTCACTCATTTCGTACCCTCAGCTCTTAGTTCAATTACTTCGCCCTCTAATTCGTTTACTTCATTTTCAATGAAACCAATTTGCTCATTGGTTGCCTTGATGAAGCTGGGCAAGTCTGCGTCTAAGTCCCCAAAGATTTCTCTTTGCTTACGGTCTAGTTTTTCTTCCATTCTTTTTTTGCTGTAATGTCTAAATATAGACTCAACTATTGAGCCACCAAATATTACTACAACAAAAGAAAACATAACTGACCAAGCTATGAGTCCTAATGGCTCCATATTTAATATGGTATTTTCTAATGTATCTAACATTATTTTCCTTTCATTTGTCTTTTTGTAATTGCAATTTCTCGCAACCTTTTTTCTAGTGCAGCTTCTTCTTCATTGAGTTTAGCTAATTTCTTAGTTCCTCTAATTTCTTCAACTGCTTCTTCTAACTCGGCGTAGTTCTCGTGGTCTTTGTCAACAAGTATCTTGCCGTCTTTGTCCACAAGTTCTTCTACCGCAGTTAGTTTTGCATAAGCTTCTCTACGTCTTTTACGTTCTGCCCACGCTTCTACAAGTGAATACATAACATCTTTAGAAGGTAATTTGAAATTATCTCTTTCATAATTTCGAGTTAATTCTTCTTGATATTCTTGTTCACTTTGAATATGTTGTTTTGGGGACGGGCAATAATAATTATTCTTATATTTCCTCATTCTCAAAACCATAGAGCCTTGATAAAGTCTTCTACCACACACTCTGCATTCTCTATATGCATAGCTTCTAGGTAAGTGTTCTTCGTCAAGTTCTACTTTAAAAAACAGACTGCCTTCGTCTGCTTCTAATTCGGTAGCAAATAATTCGTCATCATCTTTAATAACCATATTGCTACACCTTTGGATAGTCTATATTTAAAGGAATAATTTTCATATATTCTTTTGACCAGATAATTTTCTTTTCTTTATCGGTCAAAGTTTTATATAACTTTACTTTTTCCTCATTAGTTAAGACCACCCATTCTCTATAAGACTTAAATCTTGGCTTCTTATCAGCTTCGTTTTCAGTCTTGGGTTTATTCTTCATTTTCCTCATTTCTGTTTTGGTATATAAATACCACAGGTAGCACTACCGCGATTTTTAGAATGGTATATTTAAGCGGTTGCCCGTATAAATTTCTCAACACTTACATCTGTATATCTTTAGTAATGCTACCTAGCTATTTATAAAGCCCACTCGTAATAATATTGCTTATGCTTATTAGTGTCGTTACATTGGCAAGTCATACTGTGAATGTGCATTTCTTCGTTTTGCTTTAATACAAAAACAATCTTACGTAAATTTTGATATTCGTTACTTCTAGTGCAAACGTGTTTTTCATCTTTTAGCGCTTTGATTATTTTTGCTTTTTGTGTTTCGTTCATTATTTTCCTTTTGTTAATAAACACTAAAGAGCCTGCAATCTTGTACGTATTCGGGGGAATATGATTAGGCTGCAAGCTCTAACTATTTACTATATTGACTTTGACCAAGTTTCAATAGCTTCCATTCCTAAAGCTTTGCAACATCTACTTATGTCAATTTCAGTATCACAACTTCCAACTCTGCCAATAAGGTTGTCAACTAAACCTGTAATAGCAGCTCCAGCGACAAGAACGTCTTCCTCAGACATGTGTTTTCCGTTATCTCGAATCAAATCAATGATTTTATCCATGATAAGTTCTTTTATTTCTTCCATTTTTTTCTCTTTTCTGTATTGGTAACATAATTACCATAAGGCGCTCGGGTTAGGCAGGCACATGGAAAGCCCAACCCAATGGAAATTGTGAGCGCCCTAGCTAATTACTTTTTTTTAACTTCTTCTTGATTTATTAATTAGCAATTCAAACTTATTAAATCAAATTGTTCTTTTGTTATTGCTGTCCAATTTTCATTGAAACGATTAGCTAAGTTAAAATCTTTTAAATAACATTTGCTACCACAATATACTTCCTCGTAATAACCGTCAGTATTCATAATTACAAAGTCGTATTGAACATTTTCTTCTAATTTTTCATAACAGCAAGCTGTATCTTCTATGCACCAAGAATAAGAATCTTCATCATAAGTAGCACTTTCTACTTTGCTTCCTTGTTCAGCGACCAATTCTTTGCAGAAGTTTTTAACCTGCAATCCTTTAGTTAAGTCAATTTCATTTATATTTTTCATATTGTTTCCTCTTTCATTTTTTGTTTTTGTTTTTTGTTTTGATACTATAAGCATCTATCTGCACACCCTAAGATGTGCAGTTAGATAATTATGCTGATACTGAATTTTCGATTTTGGTCAACATGCTCACACTTACGTGCCATAGTTTCCCGTCAAAATCACTTCTTATTTTTATGTTTTTAGGCATAACTTTTTCAACTACTGCTGTAAATTTTCCTGCTTTGGAACTTCTACACACAACAGTATCTCCAGCTTTAAGTTGGTTTCGCATATTTTCGTCTTGAACTTCTAACTTTAAATTAAATATGTTAATTAAATAATCAGCAATTTCGCTAACTTCGTCAACAGACTTGCCTCTAGTTAATTCATCTAATTGTTTTTTAATTTCGTTATTCATTTTTTGTTTACCCCTTTCACAAGGTTTTTGTATTGGAACTGATTGTTCCATAAGGCGCACAGTTTATGTACGCCCTAGCAAAAATCAGTTTGACCTGTAAAGTAGTTATCTTCCTCAGTATGCGGTTTTACACCCGCACCTTTGTCGGTCTGTCCTTTCCTCACAAGCAGTTCTCATTTGAGTTTCGGTAGTCTACCCCGTTTTGCGCTACGGCTCGAGCCTATGTCCCCAAGTCTTTTTTTACTTGTTTCAATTTGGCTTATTTTCCCCTAGTTAGCTTTCTAGCTTGAAAACTTGTGTTTTTTGTTTTCTGTATAATTAAATTATATATTGTATATTGTTTATTTCAAAGTTATTTAAAAAATAATGTTAGTTGGTTTATTCTGCGCTCATTGGTTTAATTAGCGCTCACAGTGTTATTTGGCGCTCGTTTAAGCCGTTTTAAGCTGGTTGTTGCATATAAGTGGGTAAATGCCCTACTATCTGTACTAAGAAAAATAATTTAAAAAAATTTAGGAAAATATGCAAAAAGACATCGTAAATGACACTGTTAGATTCAAATTTGAAGATGAACAAGTTTGGGCTAGGTTGAGTCAAGCTATATCCGTTGGCGCTTACATTGAAGACGCTTGTATTTTTGCGGGGATAAGCTCTCGTCAATATAGACGTTGGCGTGAACTTGCTGAACAAGGTGTTGAGCCTTATGCTTCTCGCTGGGTTGAAATACAAAAGAGTGAAGCCCAAGCAGTCGTAAGGAATCTATTTAATATTCAAAGTGCTGCAAACAATGGTACTTGGCAAGCTAGTGCATGGATATTGGAAAGAAAATACCCAGAAAAATACGCAAGAAAAGATTTTGTTCAAATAAATGAGAGTAAAGACTTTGATGTAGAGCTTTATTGGTCTGACGGTACTGTATTCATTGAGAATGAAGATGAGAAGCTTATGTCCGATATGTCCGATATAAAAAAAGAAGAAGAATAATTATGCCTGAAGAGTTCATACATGATGAAGAAGCTTACATAAATGCAGAGTTTGTTGACATTATTACAAGTGAGAAGTGGGATTTCCAAGTTCCCTTTGTAGTTGAAAACCCAGAAGAATATGAAAGTATGCAGGAAATTCAGTACTTTGAGCAACCTAATGATAATTTTTTCTTCATTTGGTCTGTTGATACACGTATTATGCAAGAAATTCTGCAAGAATTAAACAAAAGAAAGGACAATGAAGATGGAGAGCGTTCTCTCTGAAAATCAAGGTCGTATAGCTTATAAGGTTAAATTACCTGATTTACATTCAGGCCAAATACCAATCGCTAAATCTAATGCACGTTTTAAAGTTCTTGTAGCTGGTAGGCGTTGGGGTAAAACTAGGTTAGGTGTATGGCTTTGTATTGCAAAAGCTATGCAAGGTAAGAAGACTTGGTGGGTAGCCCCAACATATAGTATGGCTATGGAGGGTTGGAAAGAAATAAGGCGCTTAGGTATTGACTATGGCTGTACCGTTAAAGAATATGAAAAAACTTTATATACACCAACAGGTGGTTTTGTTACTGTACGTTCTGCTGATAACCCAGATAGGTTAAGAGGTGCTGGTCTTGATTACATTGTTCTTGATGAGTGCGCTTATATCAAAGAAGCAACTTGGAAAGAAGTCTTAAGACCAACTCTTACTGAACGTCAAGGCGGTGCTTTATTTATTTCAACGCCTAAGGGTTATAATTGGTTTGCAAGAATCTATGATGAAGCTGTTAAATATGAAGATTGGGATAGGTGGCAAACCCCAACAAGCACTAATCCATTAGTACCTAAAGATGAACTAGAACTTGCTAGGCGTGAAATAGGTAGTTTTTTATTCAGTCAAGAATATGAAGCTGAGTTTATTGAGCAAACGGGTGGATTGTTTAAGCCCGAATATTTTAAGTATTACAAGAGAGATAGCTATTCAGATTATGACGATAGCGGTTACATAGAAGAAAAAGAGGTTATAAGGTTTGGGGATAAAGAAGTTAATCTAAAAGATTTGAACATAATTACAACTGTTGACCTAGCTACTTCCACTAAAGAGTCTGCTGACTTTACTGTTGCTTGTACTATTGGTGTTGATAAAAACCAAAATATATTCGTACTTGATGTAGTTCGTAAAAAGCTTGAAGCACCAGACGTTTTAAAACTATTACAAACTGTATATGACAAATGGAATCCAAGTGTACTTGGGGTTGAATCTGCTGGTTATCAACTTGCATTAATTCAAATGGCAAAAAGACAAACCAATTTACCAATAGTAAGATTAAAAGCAGACAAAGATAAATTTAGTAGGGCGCTTCCACTATCCGCCAAAATGGAAAATGGTTTAGTGCATTTTTCTAATGACGCTATATGGTATAGTGATTTAGAAAAAGAGATGTTACAATTTCCCGCTGGTGAGCATGACGACCAAGTTGACGCTTTAGCTTACGGGATTTTACAACTCACAACTAAGAACAGGTTTGTAGCTTATTAAGGAGAATAGAATTTGGCTGAAAGAAGAAGCTTTAGGGATATAGTTTCAAATATTCGTTACAGGGATAATAGAAGCAATTACAAAAGAAGTACGGGGTATAATTTCTTTCGTGATGATACTTCTGTTTATGGTGGAAACACTTCATACATACAGGGTTATAACTCATCAGCAGGCGATTTTGATATTGAGGGCTTAGGTAATGGTCAATCTAATTCAGCAGTTGTTGCATGTCTTCAAGTCTTAGGCGTTTCATTTTCTGAAGCTACACTAGAGATTTGTACTAAAGATGAACACGGAGATAAGCTAACTATTCCTAACCACCCTTTTACTTTGTTAATGAGAAGACCTAATCCTTATATGTCGGGAGATGTTGTGCAGAATTATATTATTAATGCTATGCACGTTTCAGGCAATGCTTATCTTTTAAAACAAAAGAATAATGTAGGTCAAATAGTTGCTCTCTATCCTTTACTTCCTAATCAAGTTACACCTAAAGGAACTAAAGATGAATTGATTACTCACTATGAATATGTAACTGACGGGGAAACTTTTAAAATTGATAATACTGAAATAGTTCATTTCAAATTAGGTCTTGACCCGAACAATCATAAACAGGGTTTCAGTCCTTTAAAAACTGTATTACGTGAAATATTTGGAGATGAGTCTGCTGGTCAAATGGCTACTGCTCTTCTATCTAACATGGGTGTTCCTAGTGTAATGATTACGCCTAAAGATGAATTTGGACCAAGTGAAGAAGAAGCTCAACAAATTGCAAAGACTTACCAACAAAAAGTTGCGGGAAGAAATAAAGGTAAGCCATTGATTTTAAGTGGTGCTATGAATGTTGAAAAGCTATCTTTCAGTCCTAAAGATTTAGATATAGGTTTACTAAGGCGTGTTCCTGAAGAAAGAGTATCAGCTGTTCTTGGTGTTCCTGCAATTTTGGCTGGACTTGGTGCTGGTTTAGATAGGGCGACATACTCAAATGCTAGAGAGCTAAGAGAGTTCTTTACAGAAAATAAATTAATTCCATTATGGAAAATGGTTGCAGAAGAATTAACTCAACAGGTATTGTTACCAGATTATGAAGCTTCAACAGTTGCTTATGCTGAATATAACTTTTCTGAAGTAAGGGCATTACAAACAGACCATAATGATTTATTTTCAAGAATGAATGTAGGCGTTCAAGGTGGTTGGGTAACTGTTGGCGAAGCTCGTCAAGCAGTTGGACTTCCTAGTGATGAATCTCAAAACTATTATTTAATGGGTAGCGCAATGACAAGAGATTATCAATCTGAATATACAGAAGAAGCTGAAGTACAAGAGCCAGAAGCAGATGAAACCCCAGAAGTTGTAACTGAAGATGATTACGAAAATTCTTCATTGACTACTAAGGTAATTAAAAAGATTGAAGACCAATTTTGTGTAATTGCTGAAGACAGCGGAAAGAATATGGGTTGCTATCCTACAAGAGAATTGGCTCAAAGAAGACTTGACCAAGTAGAAAGATTTAGCGATAACCCTAAAAAAAAATAGAGTCATGGGTATATCTAATAGACGGCTCACGAGTTCATACAAGCTGGTTATCTGAGGAAGAATGAAATTTCAAACCGCTGAAGAATTAATTGCAAGAAGAAATGAATTAAGGAAACTTAGTTGGGAACAACGTTTAAATCGTTTTAGAACAAAAGACACAAAAGATTTACTATGGAAAAATTATGATGAACAGCTTGGTAATTGGGATTTTGTCTTAGCTACTGAGTACTATAAGTTATTACGTGGGCAAGTCCGCCTAGTCAATAAACTCATTGCAGAATTAGGAAGTGAATCTTCGGGTATTGTATCTTTAATTGGCTCTGCTCTTGATAGGGAATCTAAAGAGTTATGGATTAAGCAACTAGAAGATATGTATTTCAGTATGGTGTTGGACTTTACTTATGAACAGGTTGAAACTCTTTTACCAGAAACATTTAAAATTTCTGATGACAATACAACATTTAGTCCAGCTGAACAAGAAGCAATACAAAGAGCAAGACGTAGGCGTCCTAGAAAAGAAATAATTGAAAATGGTTTCCACCCTAGACGTGCAAGAGGTCAAGCTATTCCTATTGATAGGGCTTCTTATAATCGTGAAGCAAGTAAGTTTGTTCAAAATCGTTTAGATAAATATGTACCAGACATGTCAAAGACTATGAAGAAAAATCTTAATACAGCTTTACGTTCTACTTATGACCAAGCTAATAAGTTAGGTTTAACAGGTGCAAAGCGTGAACGTTTCATAGCTAATGGTATCTCTAAGTCTTTAGGAAAAAAGAATTTAAACAGAGCTTTACTTATTGCTAGAACTGAGGGTGTAGCTTTAGCACAAGAGGGTCAAGCGTTAGCCGTTAAGAATCTAAACATAATGGTTACTAAAGAATGGATAACTCAAAGGGACGGAAAAGTTAGGGACGCACATTATGTACTTGACGGTGTTGAAGTTGATGAAAATGAGAATTTTAATGTACGTGGTTATTCAATGAAATATCCAGGGGATAGTAGTAATGGAGCGCCAGCTGGTCTAATATGTAATTGTAGGTGTAGTGTCATCTACCACGAAAGAAAAGTATGAGGAAAATATATGGATAATTTACAACATAAAACAGTAAAGCTTTTGGCGACTGATGAAGTTGAGGGCAAAGTAGAGGCTGTTTTTTCAAATTTTAATGAAGTCGATTCAGACGGTGACGTAGTTTTACCAGATTCAATTAAATCTGGATTTGGGGAAAATGGCGTTGCAATGGTTTGGGCGCATGATTGGAAAGATGTTATCGGTCGAGGCGAAATAGTTCAAGACGATACAAGAGCAGTTTTCAAAGGTCAATTCATAATGGACACAGAAAGAGGCAGAGACGCTTATAACACTGTTAAAGCTATGGGCGATTTGCAACAATGGTCATTCGGTTATGAAGTCCTTGAAGCTGAGAATGGAATGTTCCAAAAAGACGCTGGAAACGAAATAGAAGTTAGATTTCTTAAAGATGTTAAAGTTTGGGAAGTTAGCCCTGTACTTGTAGGTGCAAATCAAAACACTCATACTGTATCTGTTAAATCAGAACAACAAGAAGCACCAAAGGGATTAAGGTTTAACGAACAAGTGGACGAAGTGCTAAACACTTTATCTGCTTTGGTTAAAAGAGCTAAGGAGCTTACTGCCTTACGCTTATCAAAAGATAAAACATTGTCAGAGGAAGCTACTGGTTTAATAACTGATTTACAGGACGCCTTGCAAGAAGCTCATCAAGATATTGATACGCTACTTACTGTTGGTACACCTGCTGAAGAAGAAGTTGATTCAGTAGACGATACTACTTTGTTATTAGAAACGGAACGGGTACTAATGGAAACATTAGACCCAGAATTGTAGGAGAATAATGAGTAAATTAGTAGAACTCAAAAAGGAACTGCAAGAGCTTAGAGAAAATACTCTTAATGAATTCAAAGATGTTGATACAACAGACTTTGATTCTGAAAGAAAAGAAGAGTGGGCTAAGAGGAACGAAAGAATGGCTGAATTGGTTGATACAATCAAAGAAGCACAATCTATCGAGAATGAAAAAAAAGATATGGAAAAGGCAGTTGAAGCTGGTCAGAAAGTAGAGCCAAAGGCAATACATTCAGAAAAAGTTGAAACTGAAGAGTACAAAACTCTTGGACAATCATTCATGGAATCTGACGCTTATAAATCTTTTATGGATACAGGCATTAAGAATGTTAAATCTGAACTTAAGTGGGACCCTAGAGTAGAAACTAAAACTACTGTAACTGAAACTACTTGGCCACCAGCGGTTGTTCGTGCGCCAAGAATACAGGAATCTGCACAGTTAGACCCTTATGTTATTCCAGCTTTAATAGATACAATTACTACTGACCAATATCAGTACAAGTATCTTGAGGAAACAACATATACTAACAACGCAGCTCCAGCAGCAGAAGGAAGCGCACTCGGAGAAAGCGCATTAGCATTTACCGAGAGAACAGAGGAAATTAGAAAAATTGGTGCATTTATTCCAATGACTGAAGAACTCTTAGCTGACGTATCCGCTGCACAAGGTTACATTGACAGTAGATTGAGGTTTATGGTTAGACAAACAATTTCTGACCAAATAATCGGTGGTTCAGGCTCAGGCGTGAACTTAACAGGTATCCTTAACAAGACTGGAATCAACGCATTTAACTATTCTTCTTTTAGTGGAAACTTAAAGAGAATTGGTCAAATATTTGAAGCAATCACTGAAATTCAGAAAGATGCTTTTATGAATCCAGACGCAATTATTATGCACCCATCTGATTGGTATCAAGTTGTAACTGAAGTAAATGCAGTAACAACAAGTGGAGCTTTAAACCCTCTATTTGTTGGAGCTGGTAGCTTCGGAGACGCTGTAACACCAAGACTATGGGGTGTTCCTGTTGTTAGTTCAACAGAAACTTCAGCTGGAGATTGTTTAGTTGGTGTATTTGGTGGTGGACAAGCTATCCATATAGTCGCAAGACAAGGTATGGAAGTTGCTATGTCTGATAGCCATGACGCTAACTTCACAAAGGATATTATTGTTATGAAAGCAACTGTAAGAATGGGATTACCTATTTATAGAGCAGCAGCTTTCGCTAAAATAACAAACTTCTAAGGGTAACTTAGAAATTATTATGACTTTAGTAACTCGCTCAAGCTTTAACGGTAAGGGCGAGTTGCAGTCAGGAAAGGCAAAAATGCAATTAAAAAAATATGTATGGATAGATGAAGCAGGAAAAATAGCTGAAACTACTGATAACCAAATGCCAAAAGCTTGGCGTAAAGGAAAACTACTTGGAGCTAAAGGCCAAGAAGTATCTGATTTACAAGCTAAGGAATGGGGACTTGGTAAAAAAGCTAAAGCACCAGCTGAAAATAAAGGTAAGTAATTCCTTATGGCTATCACGAATGGCTACATAACTTTAGCCCAACTAAAAACTTATTTAGGTTTAAGTGGTAGCGGACAAGACGACAATTTAGAAAATGCAGTAGAGGCAGCGTCAAGAGAGATTGACGCTTACTGCGGTAGGTTTTTCTACCAAACAACCTCAGACGCAAAATACTTTACGCCTATTAATCCTTTGTATCTTGATGTACCAGATATATCTACACCTAGTGGGTTGGCTCTTCTTATTGATACAACTGATGACGGCTCTCACGATAAAACTTTAACAATAAATACTGATTTTTATACAAAACCATTGGACGCTGGTAACGATGTTCAAGGTGTTCAGTATCAACCAATAACAAATATTTCTATATTAGATACAAGAAGTAGTGAACGTTTTGATACAACTATTGTTAAGCAAGTTAAGATTACTGCACAATGGGGTTGGTCAGCAGTACCACAAGCCATTGAACAAGCTACATTTCTTCAAGCTACTCGTTTATGGAAACGTAAAGATAGTCCGTTCTCTGTTTACGGAAACCCAGAAACAGGCACGGGAGAATTGTTTAATAAGTTTGACCCAGACGCTTTAAAGTTAATAAGGGCATATCAAAAAAGAACTCTTTAATGTCCAAGTCTGATTATGAAGTCAAGATACTTGGTATAAATCAACTAAGAAAAAGATTAGATATAGCTAAGATAGGCGCTAAACCTTTAAGAACTTATTACAACTCAACAGGTATGGTTGTTGTTAAAGAAGCTAAAAAACATGTACCAAAAGACACGGGGAAATTAAAAGATTCTATTACTTATAATCCTGTAATGCAAAGAGGTCGTTTACCTGCTGGTATTCGTATTAAAGCTGACGCAAAATATGCAAGTTATGTTCATGGTTATATGCATGAAAACTTTAGACAAAGTAAGCCATGGTCAAGAAGCAAACCACACTTTCCACCCGTACAAGCTCTTGTCGGTTGGTCAAGGCGTAAGGGTTTAAATCCATATTTGGTTGCTAGAGCTATTGCTAAAAAAGGAACGCCGATAGTACCATTCTTAAAAATAGGATATAATAAAACCAGAGCCAAGAGGCGAGCGTTGTTGGCAATAACTTCTAAAGATATTGAAAGACAATGGAAAAAAAGTAGAAAGAAGTTGATAACTAAATAATGGCGAGTTTAACAAACATAAGAAATGGAATAGGTACTGCTCTTGAAAGTATTTCTTCATTAATGGTTTATAAGTATGTACCCGATTCTATTGAGCCACCTACTGCAATAGTTGGTGTAATGGAAACTGTTGACTATGACTTAACTGAATCCAGAGGAGCTGATAGATATACTATCCCTGTATTTTTATATGTATCAAGAGTGGACGCACAAGATAGTCAAGAAACATTAGATTCGTATTTGGCTAGTAGCGGTGCTTCTAGTGTTAAAACTAAAATAGAATCTGATATAACGTTGGGTGGCGTTGCTCAATCTGTTAGAGTGGTAGAAGCAGATAATTATGGGGTTTATTCAATAAACAATATTGATTATCTAGGTGTAGAATTTACAGTTGAGGTAATAGCATGAAATTTAAAGTAGAAATAGGATTTATGTCTGGAAGCAAAGAGCATGCCATTGGCGATATGCTTGATGAAAAAGATATTCCAACAAAGTCAAAGAAATGGATGCTCGAACAGGGTATCATTGTAAAGAAAACTGAAGCGGATTTAAAAAGAGAAGCTGAAGAAGAAATGCAAAAGTTGAACGAGAATAGAGTTCGAGCTAGAAATGATAAAGGTCATTACATAGCAGACGACCCTAATACAGAAGTCAACGAAGCATGGGAAGAAGAATAAGTGTTAGATTATAATAGTTATAAAGGAAAGTACGGTACTGGCTCTAGAAGTGGAAGCAGTCGTAGAAGAAGACGCAGAGGAACAGGTAAAAAATAATGGCTTTTAAACATGGTAAAGATACAAAGGTTTATGTAAATAGTGCTAATTACAGTACTTACTTCAATAGTGCTGACGCTTCAAGAACAGCAGACGTTGCTGAGTCAACTACATTTGGTAATTCAGCAAAATCTTATATAGCTGGAGAAAAAGACGGTACGATTTCATTAACAGGTTTTTTTGACGCTACTGCTGACGCTGTACTTCAACCACTTTTGGGTGGAGCTGATTTTGATTTAGTCATGGGTATTGACGGTCTTGATACAGGCGATTCTGCAACTTTTACAAAAGGTAATATAACTAATTATGCGGTATCTAGTCCAGTGGGCGATATTGTTGCAACTTCTGTTGATGTGCAATCTGATGAGGGAATGTGGAATGGCGACGTAATAACTGCTTCTGCTTTCACTACAACAGCTGCGCAAGGAAGCGCACAAGACAATGCATCGTCTACTGCGAATGGGTGTGGCGCATTTTTAATTGTTACTTCTGTTAGTGGGACAAGTCCTACTGGAGATGTAAAAATTCAACATAGTGCAGATAATGTAACTTATGTTGATTTAATAACTTTCACACAAGCAACTGCGGCAACTTCGGAAGTCAAATTTGTGGATAGTGGAACAACGATAAATAGATACATTCGTGTTTACAACACGATTGGTGGAAGTTCAACACCAACAATAAATGCTATTGTAGGTTTTGGACGAAATAATTAAGGAGAAAAAATATGGCATTTGTACATGGAAAGAGCTCAGTATTCAAACTTGATAACGCATCAGGTTCACTTACTGATATTTCTACTTATGTAAATAATGTTGATTTTCCAGAAACAGCAGATGTTGCGGAAACTTCTACATTAGGAGCAAGCAACAAGACATACATAGTTGGGTTGAAAGATTCTACTATGGGCTTGACTGGTTTGTGGGACGCAACGGCTGACGCTATTTTTGGTGCAGTTGTAGGTCAAAGTGCAACTTTATCTTTTGAGTATTCCCCAGAGGGAACTGCTTCAGGTAAAGTTAAGTACACAGGCGAAGCGATACTTACAAACTATTCTATTTCTAGCCCTGTGGGTGATGTTGTTGGATATTCAGCAGATTTACAAGTTAGCGGTGCAGTAACTCGCGGTACTCACTAATAAATAATTAAAGGAGGAAAACATGAAAAGACTATCAGTTGATGATATTAAATCATTGCCAGATGTCCCTACCCAAGAACTAAAGATTGATGAGTGGGGCGTTAGTGTAAAAATAAAAGGCATAACTAAATCTATGCAAATAGAATTAGGGAAACTTTTAGAAACGGGCGAACTAGACGCATTTGACTATCAAAAGAAGTTGTTAATGACTTGTGTAGTAGAGCCAGAGTTGTCAGAAGAAGATGTTGACGCTCTGTACGAGAAAGACGCGCAAGTTGTTGACAATATATTTTTAGCTATCAATGACCTAAACGGTATTGGAGGCTCTGCTTCGGCAGAGGAATTTCCAGAATAACGCAGACCTAACATTCCAATTTAAATTAGCGAGAGATTTAGGTATAACTGTTACCGACCTAAGAAATAAAATGCCCTTAAAGGAATATCACGAGTGGATTTCGTTTTATACTTGGGAGAACAAAGAAAGAGATAAAAGACTAGCTATGCAAGAAGCGGAAATTAAAAAAGGCAGGAACAATGGGTAGAGGTGCTGATGTTGTAATTAATTTTGTAACTAGAGGAACTGAACAAGCCAAGATGTCCATGAGTAAGCTCAGTGGTAGCTTGGGCGGAATGTCTAAATTCGCAAAACAGGCAGCGGTTGCAGTTGGTGTTGCTTTAGCTGTTGCACTTCGTAAAGCTTTTACAGAATTTGTAGCGTTTGATGACGCTATGACGCAATCACTTGCGATTATGAAAAC
>TARA_R100001594_G_scaffold24026_1_pt1 | contig 26674 bp, 37 predicted proteins | sample TARA_R100001594 | Tara Oceans TARA_R100001594 (sample SAMEA2622752) | marine metagenome | biome: marine biome (ENVO:00000447); feature: marine epipelagic mixed layer (ENVO:xxxxxxxxx); material: "saline water (ENVO:00002010), including plankton (ENVO:xxxxxxxx)" | depth 150 m | reverse complement strand
GTTCTGAAACACTTACGGTTATGGATTACTGGCGAACAAGAGGCCAGTACTTCTCAATTGCGTAGTGCTGAACTACTAGGCAAGACAGTATCAGGATTGTTCTCAGATAAGGTAGAAGTAGTAACAGACAATCGTAGTGCTGAGGACATCGCGCTGGAATTGGAACGTAAGCTCTCACTGCTCCGTGACGATGACAACAAGTCAACATCGTTGACAGACGATAATGGCTCAGTACATTAATCTTTTCTTTAGATCTATCATCGAAGTCTTTCGTTTTGTTCGGGATAAGGGACACGACCCCCGACCCCCCCTAATCCGCGCACCCGCTCACACATATATACATACTGTTTTGCTCATTAGAACACCAAAATTTTCAAGGTTAGTCAAAAAAAATGACTCTAATTGACTGGTATTGACCCTAAAATTTTACGAAAAAGCCATAGGAGTCCCAGACCCTAAAAAATTTTACAAAAAAAATTTCAAAAAAGTATTGACATAAAAGTCAATCCCCCCTTAAATGCTATAATCCTGCGGTAAGTTCCTTGCCTAGTAATTACCAGTAAAGCATTTACCCTTACCCGCATAATAATCCTTTTGTGTGTTTGGTTGATATTTCTGGAAGCGGGTAATAGAAAACTACTGTTTAGACCAGATCAGAAATTTAATGATCAGATCTGATCAATAATATTCCGGCGGAGCTTTTGCCTCAAAAAAGGTAGATAATGTTATCTCAAGCTGACATAGATAATATCAGAGCTGCCAACCTGCCTGTTGAAGAAAAGCGTGAAATGCTAAATCTTCTGGAAGACTACGAACAGGCGCTAAAGGTTCAAGAGGCGCAGAACTCCTACATGGGTTTTGTAAAAACAATGTGGCCCGCGTTTATCGAGGGTCGTCACCACAAGATTATGGCGGAAGCGTTTGAAAAGATTGCTAGGGGCGATCTTAAACGTCTTATTGTTAATATGCCGCCAAGACACACAAAGTCGGAATTTGCCTCTTACCTGTTACCCGCATGGTTTCTGGGGCAGTATCCAGACAAGAAGATTATCCAGACAGCCCACACTGCCGAATTGTCAGTGGGGTTTGGGCGAAAAGTTCGGAACTTGGTGGATTCCGATGACTTCAAGAAGGTTTTTCCAAAGCTGGCACTGAGGGCTGATTCCAAGGCCGCTGGCAGATGGAGTACCAACGCAGGAGGAGAATACTTCGCTATTGGCGTTGGGGGTGCAGTGACGGGAAAAGGTGCAGACCTCCTGATAATCGACGATCCCCATAGTGAACAGGAAGGACAAAGCATAGACCCGTCGGTGTTCGATAGAACCTATGACTGGTATACATCTGGCCCTCGTCAGCGACTCCAGCCCGGAGGCGCTATTGTTATAGTAATGACCCGCTGGCATATGCGGGATCTGACAGGAAAGATTATTAAGGCTTCCGTTCAAAGGAAAGGTGTAGATGAATGGGAAGTTATAGAATTTCCGGCAATCATGCCATCAGGGAACGCCCTGTGGCCTGAGTTCTGGAATCTCGCGGAATTAACCGCGCTGCAAAATGAACTACCCGCTCCTAAATGGAACGCACAGTACCAGCAAAACCCAACCGCCGAAGAAGGCGCACTAGTAAAACGCGAATGGTGGAAAAGGTGGGAACATGATGACCCGCCTGTCTGCGAATTCGTTATTCAGTCATGGGATACAGCATTCCTCAAAACCCAACGGGCAGATTACTCTGCTTGCACCACATGGGGTGTATTTTACATTCCAAACGAAGAGGGCGTGACTGTACCCAATATTATCCTTCTTGATGCCTATAAAGAGCGTCTGGAGTTCCCTGAACTCAAAAAGACCGCCTTTAATATGTGGCAGGAAGTGCAACCCGATGCCTTCATTATTGAGGGCAAGGCGGCAGGTATGCCGCTAATCTTTGAGTTAAGGGCGATGGGCATTCCTGTATCGGAATACACACCGTCCCGTGGCAACGATAAAATTGCCAGAGTAAACGCTGTTGCGGATCTTTTCGCATCTGGCGTGGTGTGGTGTCCAGAAACCCGATTTGCAGAGAATGTGATCGAAGAGTTTGCGTCTTTCCCAGCAGGGGAGCATGACGACTTGGTAGACTCATCTACGCAAGCCCTCCTGAGATTCAGGCAGGGCGGGTTCCTGAAGCTACATACCGATGAAGAGGACGAACCTATTTATCGCAAGGCAGTAAGCTATTACTAATGGACTATTCTTTTGTCAATACTTGGCCTATTGAAAACGCATTACGGCCTATTTTCAGGGAAAAGTGCCTTTTAGGAAAAAAGACCTTTTATCCGAAGAAATGGTTCAGGCCAACCCAAGAGCTTGAGGAATCTTATACAAAGATTCTTGAAGAACTGAATAAAATGATAAAACGGGTAGATGATTTCCCTGTTTTTCAGCACATAAGCCCAGATCAGCTATATATTTCAGATGATGACAAGTGGCGAATGTTTTTCCTTAAAGCGGGAAATATAAAATTTAAAAAGAATTGTGAGCAATTCCCTGTCACTATGAAGATTCTGGACAAGTATCCTGAGATTGTATCGGCATACTTCTCTGTTCTTGGGCCAGAAAAGATTCTAATGCCGCACCGTGGGCCTTGGTCAGGTGTATTGAGAATGCACATGGGAATGCATATACCAAAAGGAGGCAAAGGCTGTCTTCTGGTATGCAACAAAGAAGAATATTACTGGAGCGAAGGCAAGGTAGTGGTGTTTGATGATACCTATGAGCATTTCGCTGCCAACTATACAAATAAGAACAGGGTTATCTTGTTTCTGGATGTAATGCGTCCATTGCCTTGGTTCTGGGACAAAGTAAACAGATTTGTAGTGTGGTGCGCTAGGTTTCTTCCCTATTTCAGGACACCGTTAAAGCGTCATAAACAATGGGAAAAGGTGTTTTACGATGGCGGTAGTCGAAGCAAGTGAGGTTGCAGCAGAACTCAGCGCACATGAAAGGGAATGCGCCTTGCGTTATGAACACATTCAGGAGCGTCTTCAGTCTGGCGAACAGCGGTTTAACCGTTTGGAAGCCATGATCTGGGGAATATACGTTATTTTAATCGGTTCCTCTGTAATACCACAGCTTATTAACTAAAGGAATATATAATGCCTAGTAAGTATGATTCGACCAAAGCAAGTCCGAAATCCAGTAAAAAGCTGGATTATCCCGGCTACAAAAAGGGCGGAAAGGTTTATAAGCCAAAGAAAAGCAAGTCAATGGGGACTTTTGCTTCCTCTGGTGCGCCTATAGTCAAGCCCACCACGGCAAGAGGCTCAGGAGCAGCAAGAAAGCAGCTTTTCAGGAAAAATGGTTAATGCAGAAAAGCTTAAATCGCTTATCAGTCGTGGCGCAGCGGTAGTTAAGAAAGCCATGAAGATAAGGGATCAGTCTGTGGTGTATCACCAAGCCCCTAAGAAAATGCGTAAAATTTCACTTGATGCGGCTTTTGAGAAAGAAAAGAAGTCTTCTGGCAAAAACAGGAAAAACAAAAAATATGGCAAATAAATGGCTATAGAAAAAGCACAAACTCCTTTTATGCCTGATCTTCTTGAGGAAGAAAGGCTTGAAATAGAAGTTGTTAATCCAGAGTCTGTTTCTATTGGAACAGAAGATGGAGGTGTGCTAATTGATTTTGATCCTGATAATCCCTTAACGGGCGGAATGAACCATGACTCCAATTTAGCGGAGTTTATGGACGATCAGGATCTGACAAGTCTGGCGGCAGAGCTTGTATCTGCCTATATGTCAGATAAAGAAAGCCGCAAAGACTGGGAAGATTCCTATATGAAGGGTCTGGATCTTCTTGGCTTGAAGTTTGAAGATCGAAGTATTCCTTGGGACGGGGCATGTGGTGTATTCCATCCTATGCTCTCAGAGGCAGTGGTTCGCTTTCAGGCGCAAACCATACAAGAGATATACCCTGCGTCAGGGCCGGTAAAAACACGCATTGTAGGAAAGCTCACGGACGACAAGACCAGTCAGGCAATAAGAGTTGAAAATTACCTCAACTACCTGATTACTGAAAGAATGACAGAATACCGTACTGAAACAGAGAAATTGCTCTTCTCTCTCCCGATAGCGGGGTCAGCGTTCAGGAAGGTGTATTACGATCCGAACATGGGCAGACCCTGTGCCATGTTTGTTCCGGCGGAAGACTTTGTAGTGAGCTACGGAGCCGCAGATTTGACAACGTGTGAGAGAGCAACACACGTTATGAAGAAAACGTCTAATGAAATAAGAAAGTTGCAGGTAGCAGGTTTCTATAGCGATGTTGATTTAACAGCCCCTTCTCCCGATATTAGCGATATACAGGAAAAGTATAATCGTTTAACTGGCGATTCAGATAACTACGAGTTTGATAATCGGCACACATTGCTTGAAATGCATGTTGATGTTGACATGGCTGGCTTTGAGGATATGGAGGGCGGCGAAAAAACAGGGATTGCCCTCCCCTATGTTGTCACTATAGACAAGTCATCAAGGCAAATACTGTCTGTCAGACGCAACTGGCATGAAGATGACCCGAAGAAAATGCCTCGCCAGCACTTTGTACACTACCAATACCTCCCCGGATTCGGCTTTTACGGCTTTGGCTTAGTGCATATGATTGGCGGATTGTCTAAATCAGCCACCTCACTACTCAGACAGTTGGTTGATGCAGGAACTCTGGCTAATCTTCCCGGCGGCTTGAAGGCTAGGGGGCTTAGAATCAAGGGTGACGACACGCCAATTATGCCGGGCGAGTTCAGGGATGTGGATGTTCCCGGTGGAGCGATACGGGACAGTATCACTTTCTTGCCTTATAAGGAGCCATCTAACGTCCTTTATCAGCTTTTGGCAGATATCGTTAATGAAGGTCGAAGATTTGCGTCAGCAGCCGATGTAAAAGCTTCTGATATCAACGGAGAAGCTCCTGTAGGTACGACTCTAGCGGTGTTAGAGCGTGAAATGAAGGTAATGAGCGCGGTTCAGGCGCGGGTTCATGCTTCTGTAGGCAAGGAATTAAAGATTTTATCAAATATTGTGCGTGATCATGGCCCTGAAACGTATCCGTATGAACTTTCTGAAGATCCTTTGTTGTCAGAAGACTTTGATGATCGGGTAGACATCATTCCAGTGAGCGACCCTAACGCAGGAACGATGGCTCAACGCATCATGCAGTACCAAGCGGCACTACAATTAGCGGCTCAAGCCCCTCAAATGTACGATATGCCATTATTGCATCGTCAAATGCTTGAAGTTCTGGGAATACAGGACGCAGATCAGATTGTTCCGACAGAAAATGACATGAAACCAACTGATCCAGTGTCGGAAAATATGAATATTATCAATGGAGAGCCTGTTAAAGCGTTTATTTACCAAGATCACGAAGCGCATATACAAACCCATATGTCTGCGGTTGAAAATCCGCAAATTATTCAGCTTATGAAGCAAGCGCCGAATGCAAAAGCCATTGAAGCAGCTATGGCAGCCCATATTCAAGAGCATGTAGCCTTTGCTTATAGGCAGAAAATCGAAAAACAGCTTGGAGTCGAGCTTCCGCCTCCTGATGAGCCTTTGCCTGAAGATATTGAGCTTAGATTGTCTAGATTGGTTGCCCCAGCAGCAGAACAAGTGACTGGAAAAGCACAGCAAATGGCTCAAGCCGAAGAAAGTGCAAAACAAGCGCAAGATCCTGTTATTCAGATGCAGCAAAAAGAGCTTCAAATCAAGGAAGGGGAAGCAATAGCTAAAGCACAGTCTGAAATGGCTAAAATACAGATTGATCTACAAAAAGCACAGGAAAAATCAGCATTTGATCGTGAAAAGCTTGAAATGGAAGAGCGTATTGAGTCTGCAAAGATCGGGGCTAAAGTTGCAGGGGATAATATCAAGCGTGAAGAAATAGATTCTAGGGAAGCTATTGAAGGTTTTAGGCTTGGAATGGATTTAGTTGATGATTTAATTGACAATAATGACAAGTGATAAGCTAACAGTAAATGCTTTACAGGTTTTACGCGACGAAATTCGGAAACAGATGAACGAAATGTCAGATCATATTTCTGGCGGTGGTTGTAACGATTTTGCTGAATATCAGCACTGTACAGGCATTATTAAAGGTCTTGCAGTTGCAGAAAGAGAGCTACTTGATCTTAACCAAAGGATTGAGGGCGCATAGTTTCTCCGCATAGGGCGGTGCAAAGTGACTCTGGACACTAATTTCCAGTGCAAGAGACAGTAAAATGGAAGCAGTAAAAAAAGTTGATGAAATGGAGCCTGAAAAGGCTCACCAGCTACCTAAGCCAAGCGGCTATAAAATCCTTATTGCTTTGCCGGAGCCTGAAGAGAAGACTGAAGGCGGAATACTTAAAGCTAAACAAACAATGGATCTTGAGGAAATCGGGTCTATTTGCGGTTTTGTTTTAGCAATTGGCCCAGATGCTTACAAAGACAAAAAGCGATTCCCTAACGGGGCGTATTGTAAGGAAGGCGATTTTATTTTAATGAGATCGTATTCTGGAACTCGATTTAAGATTCATGGCAAGGAATTTAGGTTAATCAATGACGATAGCGTTGAGGCTATTATTGATGATCCAAGGGGGATTATAAAGGCATGAGCGAAGAACAGGCAGTTGAGCAGACAGATGCACGAACATCTTTTGAAGACAAATTTCTAGGAGTTCGTCATAAAATCAACACAAAACAGGAAGAGGTTGAAGAAACCGAGCCTGAAATTGATCTTGAGGTAATAGATGACAGACCTCCAGAAGATCAAAGACCCCCAAAGAAAGAAGTATCTTCTCAGGAAGATGAAGACGAGCTTGAGGGGTACAGTGACAAGGTAAAAAAACGCATTAACAAGCTCAAGTACGAGCAACACGAAGAGCGCAGACAGCGTGAAGCGGCAGAAAAGATGCGCGAAGAAGCTGTTCGGGTGGCACAGCAATATGCCAACCAAAATCAGCAATATCAGCATGTAATCCAAAATGGCGAGGCTATGTTAGTCACCCAGATAAAGGATCGTGCTGCAATGGCAGTAGAACAGGCTAAGGCCAAGTACAAGGAAGCCTATGAGTCTGGCGAAACTGACAAAATAGTCGAAGCTCAGGATGATTTGTTAAATGCAACATCTGAGCTAAGAGAAGCAAATACCTATGAAAGTCAGTTTAATCAACGCAAACAGCAGTATGACCAGTATGTGCAATCTATGGGGCAACAGCCTCATCGACTGGATCGGGCGGCACAAGCACAGCAGCCGCAACCCCAGATGGCTCCAAAGCCTACTGAAAAGGCATCTAATTGGGCAAGGGAAAATCCTTGGTTTGGAAGTGACGAGCATAAGGATATGACTGCGCTTGCTTACGGAGTGCATGAAAAACTGGTTAGGAATGAGGGTTTTGATCCTGATTCCAATGAATATTTTCAGGAAATAGATCGCACTATGCGAAGCAAATTTCCAGAATATTTCGGGGAGGACGATGGTCGCCATGTGCAGACCTCTTCACCTCCCAGAAGAACATCGACGGTAGTAGCTCCTGCTTCAAGAAATAATGGTGCAAAACCGCGCAAAGTGAAGTTAACGCACACTCAAGTTGCTCTCGCAAAGCGACTAGGGTTAACTAATGAACAGTATGCCAAGCAACTCATACAAGAGGAACTAAGATAATGGCTGAAGAGCGCACCCCAAGGTCTGAGGATGACCGAAAAGTAGAAGAGAGAAAAAGTGATTCATGGGTTCCATCATCGGTATTGCCTACCCCTGCTCCGCAGGATGGGTGGGTATTCAGGTGGGTAAGAACCAGCACTCTGGGTCACGCCGACAACACTAATGTATCTCAGAAGTTCAGAGATGGATGGATTGCTGTGAAAGCAGATGATCATCCAGAGCTTCATGTTATGTCTGATGTTGGCTCTCGATTTGAAGGAAATATCGAAGTAGGCGGATTGTTGCTTTGCAAAGCTCCTGAAGAGGAAATGGCAAAGCGTCAAAAATACTACCAAGAGATGGCTGAACAGCAGATGCAATCTGTTGACAACAGCTTTATGAAGGAGAACGACCCGCGTATGCCTCTCCTTAACCCAGACCGAACTACGCGCACAACCTTTGGCAGAGGCTAGCCTTTAAACAGGAAAGTCTCTATTAGTTTAACCATTACTCTTTAGGAGAGAGAAATATGGCTACTTCAGCGACTCCTTCGGGAGCAGAGCCTATTGGCACATTGAGTGCCAGCGGCTCCTTCACTGGGAAAGTTCGCCATTTAAAAATTACTAATTCCTATGGAACTAGTATTTTTTATGGAGACTTTCTTAAAATTACAAGTGCAGGAACAGTAGAAAAAGATACAGGAACAACTGCTTTGACTACTGTAGGCGTGTTTATGGGCTGTTCTTATACAGATCCTAACACAAATCAAAAGACGTTTTCTCAAATGTGGACAGCATCTACTGTTGCTACCGACATTATGGCTTACGTTTTAGATGATCCTAATGTTTTAATGAAAATGCAGGGCGATGCCGCGTTAGCTCAAACTAACCTTGGCAATAACTGTGCAGTCGTTCAAACTGCTGGGTCAACAACAATCGGGCGTAGTAAAAATGCAGTTGATGCTTCTACTGCTGCTACTACGAATACATTACCACTTCGGGTTATTGACTTTGTTGATGGCCCTACAAGTACCGTAGGTGATGCATATACTGACGTAATCGTTAAATTTAACGTAGGTCATCAGTATGTCAACACCACTGGCATTTAAGGAGGCTAGGTAAATGGCTATTTCAAGAGCGCAAATGCTCAAAGAGCTTCTCCCCGGCCTAAATGCTTTATTTGGTATGGAATATGAGAAGTATGACGATGAACACACGTTGATTTATGAAACTGAATCTTCGGAGCGTTCATTTGAAGAGGAAGTGAAGCTGTCCGGCTTTGCGGCAGCACCTGTTAAAGCTGAAGGAGCGGCGATTAGCTACGACTCAGCGCAGGAATCTTTTACTGCTCGCTACAACCACGAAACCATTGCTATGGGATTTTCGATTACTGAAGAAGCTATGGAGGATAACCTCTATGACTCTCTCTCAGCTCGATACACCAAGGCATTGGCTCGCGGCATGGCGTATACCAAGCAGGTTAAAGCGGCGTTTCCTCTCAACAACGGTTTCACTAACGCTTACCAGTCAGGCGACGGGGTTAACCTGTTTACTGCAAGTAGTGACGGTGTAACTGGTGGTGACGGCCACCCGCTTGTTAGCGGTGGTAAAAACAGCAACCGTCCTGCGACTGCGGCTGACCTCAACGAAACTTCATTAGAAGATGCAGTAATTAACATTGCTGGATTTACTGATGAGCGTGGCTTGTTGATTGCGGCTCGTCCTAGACGGCTAGTTGTTCCTCCCGCGTTGCAGTTTGTTGCGACCCGTCTTCTGGAATCAGAAGGCCGTCCTGCATCAGCAGACAACGATGTCAACGCCATAAGGAATAATGGTGCGATACCTGAAGGATACTCAGTCAATCACTATTTGACTGATACCAATGCCTTCTTCGTTATCACTGATATTCCTAACGGAATGAAGCACTTTGAGCGTACTGCGCTTGAAACTTCAATGGATGGCGACTTTGATACGGGTAACGTCCGTTACAAAGCCAGAGAGCGGTATAGCTTTGGTGTGTCCGACCCTCTCGGAATCTACGGATCTCCCGGCACATCATAACCCTCTGGGGGGCTTTGCCCCCCTTTTTTTGATTTCTGTAGGAATGTTTCATGTGGAACATTTCTTATTTCTGGGAAAAATCCAGTTTTAGCGACCAGCCCAGTGGACGTTTACGAAGACGCTAAAGCAAATCCTTTCGTAAAGAGGTAATCAAAATGTCGAATACGACTTTCAATGGCCCAGTCCGTTCAGAAAACGGGTTTGAGCAAATTAGCATAGCGTCTAGCACAGGCACTGTGACTACCAACCTAGATATAGACACTAGCGGAAATGTAACCACTACTGGATATGTCTCTTCCTACGACAACATCGTTAGTATTACAGATGCTACCTATACCGTAGCTTCTACCCAGTCAGGTGCTGTCTTTACCCTTAACAGAGCGGCAGGTATTGTTGTAACTCTACCTACTGCGGCTGCTGGCTTGAATTATACATTCATTGTTGGAACCACCTTTACTGGCGCAGGTCAGATCAATACTGGAAACACTGATGATTTGTATTCTGGCTTTGCCCATCTTTTTGATCCAGCAACTGCTACAGATATGAATACCTTCATCCCTGACGCTTCTGATGACGATACAATCGACCTTGGAACAGCTGGTCAAGGCTGGCTGGTTGGCGGCGTTATTCGCCTCAAGGCTACCACGGCTGCGGTTTGGCATTGTGAAGCATTCCTACATGGCGATGGCACATTAGCCACTCCATTTGAGTAAGAGGAGATAGAAAATGGCAGATGCAGTAACTTCCCAAACCATTGAAGATGGTGGCAGAAATTGTGTGATGAAGTTCACCAATATCAGTGACGGTACAGGTGAAAGCGATGTCGCAAAAGTTGATGTGTCTGCGCTTTCTGCTGATCCCATGACGGGATCAGCATGTAGTTCTGTAACAATTACATCAATTACTTTCAGTACGATTGGCATGGGGGTAAAAATTACCCTCGATGCTGATACTGACCAGTATTTTATGAATATTCCAGCAGATTGGACGGATACGCTTGATTTTACGTCCTTTGCTGGCATTCCTAATAATGCAGGAACAGGAAAGACGGGCGATGTGTTTTTTACAACTACTGGGCATTCTAGTGGTGATACTTATTTTGTTGTAATGACTATGGTTAAAAATTATGGCTAAACTTGAGGTTTTTCAAAACGGAAACTGGAGTACGGGAGAGCCTGTATACCAAGTTGGTATAAAGAACTCTGACGGTACATATGAAACCGTTGTCTTTGACCTGATGACCGAATCGGAAGCGAAGCGGGTTTTAAAGGAGATGAGCAAAGAGCTTAAAGTGGTACGTTCTAGGACTAAAAATGGCACGTTTGCCAAAGATAATCCTGAAACAAGAGAGAATGAGGCGTGGGAAGTAAAGAAGAAAGCCCCTGCCAAAAAGAAAGCTCCAGCTAAAAAAGCACCTGCTAAAAAAGCTGTAGCTAAAAAGACTCCTGTTAAGAAAAAAGCTCCCGCTAAAAAGAAATCTGCTAAGAAGAAGTAATGCGGAATTATCGCAAAGAGTACGACAATTACCACTCCAAGCCTAAGCAGAAAAAGCGAAGGGCGGGGAGGAATGCTGCTCGCAGAAAGATGATTTCGTCAGGAAAAGCTAAAAAAGGTGACGGGAAAGATGTTCATCATAGAGACAGAAATCCTATGAATAACAAATCAAATAATCTTTCTGTAACCAGCAAATCAAAAAATCGTAGTGTTAAAAGGAAAAAAGGATAAAATTATGGGAATGGGTGGATCATTTAATCCGGGCATGGGAAATCGTTCTGGGTGGAATACTAGCCCAATGGGGTTTGGTTCTTCTCCTTATTCGGTTCAAAATCTTTTAAATCGTGACAGAATGTATGGCGGATATGGAGCAAATCCTTATTCAATGTCTATGCCGCCTCCCATGATGCCTGACTGGGGGTCAACTCAATGGATGAATCCTTATAGTGGCCCTTATTCCAGACCATATTTTCCCCAAACAACGGGTTCATTTTTCAGGAATAATGCCCCTGCGTTTGGATGGTATGGGCAGCCTGAAACATTTGGAAGACCGGGGTTAGGATTCAGAGATCCTTATGGCGTTAATCCTTATAGTTTTAATTATGGTCAACAGCAGCCAATGGGAAGCCCGTCAAAAGGCGCACCACAGCAGGGATATAACCCTTACGGAATGTATGACAATCAGGGAGGTTTTACCCCTTCCAATAGACCTCCTATTACACAAGGAGGAGGAAAAGGCGGAGCTGGAGGAGGAAAAGGCGGAGGGCAAATACAAGCAGGTTATAATCCAAATGCAATGTATAATCCAGTGTACAACCCCGAAACAAATAGTTTTGAAACAGCAGGTTTTACTCCCGTATCTTCTCCTGATCCTATTGCCAATGAACAAGTTAATCAAACAGGAGCAGATATTTCCAATTTTGGGCCTGATACTTCTTGGAATCAGGAAGAAATACAAAAATGGATAACAGAAAATCCTGTTGCTTTTAGTAACATTTTTAATCGCACTGGCGGGATAAGATAATAATGTCAACAATAATAGGATTTGTGAAAAAAGTATTTGATGCAGTGGCTTCTTTTTGCAAAAAAGTTATTCAATGGTCAAAAGAAAAAATAGAAAAGATAAAAAATAAAACTTCTGATGACTAAAAAAGATAAAAAGATAAAAAAAGTTATGGGTGAATTTAAAAACAAAACCTTAAAAAGTAGTTCTGGAAATAAAGTTACTGACAAAAATCAAGCTATGGCAATTGCTTTTAGTGAAGCTAAAAAATTAAAACATGGCGGAAAGATAAAAGCCGCAAAATGTCGTAATGGTATTGCTAGGCGAGGTAAAACTAGAGGAATTGTTACTTAATGGCTACTAGCGAAACATTTAACTTTACCCTTGATCTGGGTGAAATTATAGAAGAAGCTTACGAAAGGGCTGGATTAGAGCTTCGTAGTGGATATGATTATAAAACTGCAAGAAGAAGTCTTGACCTTCTTATGCTGGAATGGCAAAACCGTGGCCTTAACTTATGGACGGTAAAAAATGCTTCCCAGACTTTGACTGCTGGAACGGCAGCTTATGCGTTAAGCGCAGAAAGAATAGAAATTATTGAAGCGTCTTTAAGGACAGATGCAGGTGACTCAAGCAAGCAGTCAGATTTAACAATGGAAAGAATATCTGCGGTTCAATATTCCCACCTTACCAACAAGTTGACAGAGGGAAGACCTTTACAATATTACGTTGAAAGGTCGCCCAGCAATATTACTATTAACATGTGGCCTGTTCCTGATTCTCAGGAAACATATGCCTTTGTTTACTATTATCTCGAAAGAATAGAAGATTCTGGAAAGCCAGCGTCAAATAACATGGATGTTCCAGATCGTTATCTCCCATGTCTGGTTTCTGGTTTGGCTTATAATATTGCCTTAAAAAGGCCAGAATCTGTTCAGCTTGTTCCTGTTTTAAAAGAAATCTATGAAGAACAGTGGAATATGGTTTCAGATGCTTTCAGGGAAAAAGCTGCTCTTTATGTAACACCGGGAGGTTATAACATATTATGAGTAGTTATGCGGAAGGCAAGAGAGCGTTTGGTTTTTGTGACAGAACTGGTTTTCGCTATCCTCTAAAAGAACTTGTTCCTCAGATTGTTAATGGAAGAGATAGCGGATTAAAAGTTGGCAGGGATGTTGTTGATCAAGATCATCCTCAATATAAGTTAGGTCAAATCAGGGCTGGTGACGCACAAGCGCTTAGAAACCCAAGGCCAGACAAAAACTTTTCTGAAAGTAGGTCATTAGCTGCATGGAATCCTGTAGGTGGCGGTTCCGAGTTATATGGAACTGAAACACTTGGTCTTGATATAAAAGGCGAAGTGGGCAAAGTAACGGTGAGTACTTCCTGATGGCATGGACATTTACAACATTAAAAACAGCAATACAGGATTATTTAGAGACAACTGAAACCACATTTGTTACCAATCTGCCTAAGTTTATTACTCAAGCAGAAAACAGAATCCTGAAAAATGTACAATTGCCTGATTTCAGAAAAAACTCTACAGGGTCTTTAACTCAAGGCAATCAATACTTAACAATGCCTTCTGATTTTTTGGCTCCTTATTCAATGGCTATTGATAACTCTGGTTATGAATACTTATTGTTTAAAGACGTTAATTTTATAAGAGAAACGTATCCTTCTTCATCAACGACTGGCGTTCCAAGATATTACGCTATTTTTGATGATGCACATTTTTTAATTGGGCCAACTCCTGCTTATCAGACAGGCACAACCAACTTTACAGTAGAAGTTCATTATTTTCATAAGCCGACTTCAATCACAACCTCGTCAGATGGGACAAGCTGGTTAGGAACTAATGCAGAATCAGCCCTTCTTTATGGGTGTTTGGTTGAAGCTTATACCTTTTTAAAAGGTGATGCGGATGTAATGCAGATGTATTTAAAGCGTTATGATGATGCGATGGCTCAATTAAAGATGCTTGGCGAGGGGTATGACACAACAGATAATTACAGATCAGGAGCGGTAAGGATGTCTAAAGCATGATTCCATCAGGTGCAGAAATTTTATCTGCAATGGGTTCTGTCGAGGTGCATACGACCTCCAAAAGAGGAGCTTCTCCAGAAGAAGTTGCCCAGAGGTGTGTCGATAAAATCGTTTCTGTGTCAGACAATGCAAATCCCTTGATTCAGCAGCAAGCAAGGGCGTTTAAGGAAAACATACATAAAGTAGTTGAATTTTATGTCAGGCAGGGAATCGAGGGTTACAAAACCGATTTGTATAATGAAGCTCTAAAGGCTGGCGATGACAGTCTAGCAAAGATAATCAGGAGGCTGTAATGGCATTCAGTGGAAACTTCATGTGTACCAGTTTCAAGAAAGAACTAATGGAAGCGGTACATAACTTTAAAAACTCTGGTGGCAACACCTTCAGAATTGCGTTGTATACGAATAGTGCCAGCTTTACGGCTGCAACCACAGCGTATACTTCAAGCAATGAGGTGTCTGGAACCAACTACACCGCAAAAGGCAACAGTCTTACAAGAGTAGATCCGACCACTAGCAGCACCACGGCTTATACGGACTTTGCGGATTCCACTTGGAGTTCATCAACCATTACCGCTAGAGGCGCATTGATTTTTAACGACAGTGCAAGTGGTGACCCATCGGTTTGTGTGCTTGATTTTGGATCTGACAAGTCATCATCAAGCGGAGACTTTACAGTTGTATTTCCCACCGCTTCATCGAGTGCCGCGATTATTAGGATTGCCTAATGGGTAATGCGGTAGCCCCATTTACTGGCTGGGGCAGAGATGGATGGGATACCCAATCTTGGGATGAAGGCGATGTCGCTGTCGGCAGCGCAACAGCAAGTGTCGGCACTGTAACAACAAACTATGGTGTAAGCACTTCTGTCACAGGTTTGGCTGCCACAAGCGCGTTAGGCACTGTCACCGTCAATTACGGCTTTAGCGTAGATGTCACAGGTGTTTCTGGCACAGCGCAGGTCGGCACAGCAACAACAATCATTGAAGGAGAGGGCATTTCTGTTTCAGTAACGGGTCTTTCTGGAACAGGCGAAGTTAGTAGCGTTTTGGTCTGGAGTCAGATCGTACCTTCTCCTGGTACGAGTTGGTCAACAATCAGCCCTTCCCAAACACCAAATTGGGAAGAAATAGCAGCGTAGGTGTAAATTATGGCGAGTACATATACAGATTTTTTAGGTATTGAAAAGATTGGTTCTGGCGAACAGTCAGGAACATGGGGTGATACCACAAACACTAACTGGGATTTGATGGACGAAGCCATCAATGGCATCGTTACTGTCACCCTTTCTTCTGCTGGAAGCTCTGGCTCTCCTACAGCCCTGCCCATCACTGATGGTGCAAGTTCTAACGGAAGAAACGTATTCATCAAGTTTGCAGATGGAGGTGATCTAAGTGGCACAGCATATGTCCAGTTAACACCCAACAATGCAGAAAAAGTGGTGTATATGCGTAATAGCCTGTCTGCAAGCAGATCAGTTATTGTTTTCCAAGGCAACTATAGCACCTCTAATGATTTTGAAATTCCTAATGGAAAGGATGTTGTCCTTAAATTTGATGGGGCAGGAACTGGAGCCACGGTCACACAGGTCTTTTCCAACCTTAATGTTGACAACTTAACAATAGGAGATGGAGGGGCAGAAGACACCAGCATAATTTGGGACGGAAACGCGAAGGATTACTACGTTGGATTAGATGATTCCGCAGATACCTTTGTGGTTGGTGTAGGTTCTGCTGTTGGAACTAATGCTATTTTAACTCTTAATGATGATTCCGTGACGGTAGGCGATGGAGCCGCAGTTGATACAAAAATAGTTTTCGACGGGAACGCCAAGGACTTTTATATTGCGCTCGATGATTCAGCAGATAAATTTATTATCGGTGAAGGTTCAACAGTAGGCACAAACCCCATCCTGACAATGACAGACGATACCGTTACCTTGGGTGATGGGGCGGCTGTAGATACTGCTATAGTCTGGGATGGAAACGCAAAAGACTTCTATGTAGCACTTGATGATTCTGCGGATAAGTTCATCATTGGAGAAGGTTCCACTGTTGGCACAAACCCTATTCTTACAATCACTGATGATTCGGTAACATTGGGAGATGGCGCAGCCGCAGATACCATTCTAGTTTACGATGGAAACGCGAAGGATTTTTATATCGGGCTTGATGACTCAGCCGATAAATTTGTGGTGGGTGTTGGATCAACGGTTGGTACAAACTCCATACTTACATTGGATGATGATTCTGTCACTATAGGTGATGGTGCAGCGGTAGACACCAAAATAGTTTTTGACGGGAACGCCCAAGATTTCTATGTGGGTCTTGATGACTCAGCGGATGACCTGTTGATTGGAGTAGGTTCCACAGTTGGAACTACCCCTGCCATAAGCATTGATGAAAACCAAGATGTTGTGGCTAATCAAGAGTTTAGAGCGGTTTCCTATAATGAAACGTATGTAGCTCCTACTAGCTCATCAAACGCTACAACAATAGCGTGTGAGTCAGGAAACTACTTCAAGCATACCTTGACTGAAAACACTACCTTCACATTTAGCAATCCTCCTGCAAGTGGCACAGGTTATTCGTTTATTTTGCATTTAATTCAGGACTCTAGTACAAGAACAGTCACATGGCCGGGTTCCGTAGATTGGGCTGGAGGTACCGCTCCAACTATAAGCACCTCTAGTGGTGCAGATGATTTCTTCGTCTTTGCAACCTCAGATGGCGGAACGATCTGGTATGGATTTACTGCTGGACAGGATATGAAGTAATGAGTTTAACCTCTGAAAAACTAATGGCTTCATCAGGTGGTGATGCCTATGAGATAGATCAGTCTATATGTTTCGATAGAGCAGATGATGCGTATTTAAAAAGGACTCCCAGTTCTGCTGGTAATTTGAGAACATGGACGTTAAGTTGGTGGATGAAAAGATGTGATTCTGGCAGCGGAAGTATAACGGCATCTCAGATTATTTTTGGCGTAGGAGACTTGGGTGCATCAGCGACACCACACAGCCATAATATATATTTTAGAGGTGACTCAAACGACAGGCTTTCATTTGAACAATGGTCAGGAAGTGGAACAACGTCATATGGCGGTACAACTCGTAGAGAATTTACAGATATAGGATCTTGGACACATTTTGTTGTTATTCAGGATAGCACAGACAGCACTTCTGGAGATAGGTTTAGGTTTTATATAAATGGTGTCAGGGAAACCGACATACCTTGGGGAACTGCATTAACCTCAAATTGGGATGGACTGATAAATACGACAACGGCTCACTTTATTGGTGGCTCAGATCCAGATGGCGATAATCGTCATTCTGATATGTATCTTGCTGAAATTCATTTTATCGATGGTACAGTAAAAGCGGTAGGAAATTTTGGAGAGACAGATTCAGCCACAAATCAATGGATTCCCATTGAGTACACAGGTGGTTCTTACGGCACTAATGGTTTTTATTTACCGTTCAAGAAGAACGACAGATACTCTGTTTACTTTGATGGCTCAACCAGCACAGGCATAGAAATAAACGACAGCAGTGATTTTGATATGGGTTCGGGGGACATGACCTGTGAGATGTGGTTTTATGTCGATGAGGATGCTGGTACTTACAGACGCTTATGTGGACAATCCGATTCTGGTGCTAATGCTTCTCAAATTCCATTTGCTATAGAGATTGATACAAACAATAAACCAGTTGGTTATTTGTTCTACAGTGGAGCTAACTATGAAACAATGCTGTCTTCAACAGCAATAAACGATAACGAATGGAACCATGTTGCTTTAGTCAGAAATAGTGGTACGGCTACCTTATACCTAAATGGAACATCTGTTTATTCACAAAGCACATCTGTCACGTTAAATACGTCTAGCGGAAAATTCGGTATAGGTCAATTAGGAGAATATACGTCAGATACTTTTAAAGGTTGGATTTCAAATTTCAGGCTTGTTGTTGGAAGTGCGGTGTATACAAGCAACTTTACTCCTTCAACGTCACCTTTAACGGCTGTGACCAATACAGAAATTTTATGTTGTCAGGATTCCACTGCAACTACTGATAATAGCGGAAATAGTAGAACACTTACTGTAACTGCTGCAAACACCTATACGGAACAAATGGCTCCTTTTGTTTATGATTGGTATCAGGATCACTCTGGTCAAAATAACCATTGGACACCGGACAATTTAACTGTTAATGATGTTAGCCTTGATACGCCTACTAATAACTTTTGCATGTTAAATTCATTAAGTAATGCTAGTGGGGCGTTAAGCCAAGGCAATTTAAAAATTGTCAGTGCCACTTCCAATCGTGCGACGTATTCAACCATAGGAATGACTAGTGGAAAGTGGTATTGGGAAATTTCCTGTACAGATATCATTTCGGGTGGAGGAATGTTTCTTGGAGTTGGAAATTCACCAGATGTGATTGGTAGTGCGTCTTGGTATTCAGCGGGATTTCTGGGAATTAGTACATACGACGGAAAAAAATACAATAATGGGTTAGGCAGTAATGCCAATTATATTGGAAGCGGTCAAGCCGATGGGGATATTGTCAGTGTTGCACTTGACCTAGACAATAGCAAGATGTGGTTTGCGGTTAATGGAACATGGGCTGGTTCTGGAGATCCGGCAGCAGGTTCTAATTCCTTGACCGACAGCACTTATGCTCTTCCTTCTGGTCACGTTATACCTATTATCGGTCGTGGTGGTGGATATAACGAAACTTATATTTGTAATTTTGGGCAAAACGGAACATTTGCTGGAACCAAAATTGCTCAAGGAAATACCGATTCTTCAGGGGTGGGTAATTTTTATTATTCTGTTCCGTCTGGTTTTAAAGCTATATCCTCAAAAAACCTACCTTCGGTAACAATTAAAAAACCGGGGGGGTATTTTAATACCGTTCTTTATACAGGTAGTGGTGCAGTTGATAAGGATGTGACTGGAGTTGGATTTCAACCGGATCTATCTTGGATAAAATGCAGAAGTGAAACAATGGAGCATGTAATTACTGATGCTGTTCGTGGTGCTGGAAATATTATTAAATCAAATGATACTTCTGCTGAAGCTGATTGGACTGATTATGTTGGCCCTATCTTATCTGACGGAATTCGTTTAAATGATGTTTCACAAGGAGATGCTGTTAACAAAACTGATGCAACCTATGCAATTTGGAACTGGAAAGCTAGTGGCGGCTCTGGAAGCGCAAATACTCAAGGAGACATAGATTCTACTGTTTCAGTTAATGACGATGCAGGATTTTCAATAGTAACTTATACAGGAAATAGGACTGGAGCAGGAGTTAGCACAGTTGGTCATGGGCTATCTTCCGCGCCAAAAGTTGTGATTACAAAAAGTAGAAGTAATGTGACAAACTGGTGGATGCAACATGCTGGCACAACGGCTGCAAGCAACCTTCTTCAAATAAATACGCAAGACCAGCCCCCTGCTCAAGTAGACAAATCAAGTAATGGCACTTTATCTAGGCCGACTTCTACTGTTTTTGGCACAAATTATACCGACGGATTAGGAACTAATGGGCATACAATGGTTGCGTATTGTTGGGCGGAGGTCGAAGGCTACTCAAAATTTGGGTCATTTACCGGGAATTCCAGCTCAAATGGGCCTTTCATTTTTACCAATTTTCTTCCAGCTTGGATATTAATTAAGAAAGCAACTGCTACGGGAAGATATTCAGTATGGGATAATAAAAGAAATACATTTAATCCAGTAAACTCTATCTTGGCGTGGAACTCCACTTATGCAGAAGGCACAGGATCTACTTGGTGGATAGAACAACATAGTAATGGATTTAAAATAAGAACATCAGAAACAGAAGTAAACCTTAATAATGCAACAATGATTTATATGGCCTTTGCTGCCAGTCCATTTAAGACATCCAATGCGAGGTGACAATGTACGCAATAGTTAAAGACGGTTCAATAACCGCGACAGGAAGCATTAATCAATTATTTCCCAACACCTCGTTTGCGGGCGGAGCAGTTAATGCAGAGTTTAAAACTGCGGAAAATGTAAAAGATGTTGTTGAGGGGACTCGCAAGGATCAAGTGTATTATTACGTCACAGAAGGAGATATTGAACTAGTTGATGGTGTGCCTACCCAGCAATATACCAATACAGCGAAAAGGCTAAACGATGAAGATGCCAAAGATGCTGACGGCAATCAGGTCTATGTCCAAGTTCAAAACAGTGATGGAGATTGGGTAAATAGTAGCACCAAGATAATTAACCAAGGTCTTAAATCTGTTATGGCAGAACAAGTTAAAGACACAGCCAACAAGAAATTAGCTTCGACAGATTGGATGGTCATTAGAAAATATGAACGTGACGTAGCCATCCCTTCAGCAACAGCTACTTATCGTGCAGCAGTTATTACAGAATGCACAAGGCTTGAAACAGCAATTGGAAATGCGTCAGATGTAGACGCTCTAGCAACCGTAATGGCGGGACAAAACTGGCCTACAGAGGGATAAATCAATGAGGATTATCGGACTGATACTGGCAATATTTATAACGGGATGTCAAACAGCGGGACAGGAGTATTACCAAGCAGTTGAGAGGGTTGCTATAGCTCAGGCTCAAGCTCAACAAGCTAAATCTGAAGCCCTAAGTAAAATTGCGGCTAGTTCGGATTCTTCTGCCGCAGGATCAGCAGTGATGGCCTTGGCTCTCATGCAGACACCTAACACGCAAATAATTCCCCAACAATCGGCTGCACTTGAATGGTCAAAAGCAGTTCTCCCAGTAATCGGCTCTTTGGGAGCCATGTGGATTTCAAGTGATGCTCAGAAGTCTACAGCTAGGTACGCTATGCAGTCTAATTTGGCAAGAATCAACCAAGAAGGAAACAAGACAACTGCTCTATATGAATTGCTGGGTAATAACAACGACAACATGTTGAATCTTGGTCTAGGCGGCTTTGACGCTGTAAATGAGGCAGGAGCGCAGTCCGTAGAGCTTGGGTTAGGATTAGGTCTGGCTAGTATTAATGGCGGGTCAGGCGGGACTGACAATTCAAACGCAATTCTGAACGCAATCAACGGAATTAGCTGGCCTGATTACAGTACCAACTTTCAGGAAATCCTTAATGCTATTTCGGGTGTAAATGACAATATTGACGGAATTACTATTCCCGATTATTCGACAGAGCTTGCTGATATCTTGTCAAGACTAACGGCAGGAACAACGACTTGGGTTCCCGGTGTCAATTGCGTGGGCAGTGGAAGTACAGGCGTAATTACAGTAGGTAGTAGTGGGTCAACTTTACCTGTGTGTCCAAACTAAGATTAAAGGCGGTGGATATCAGATCATTTTTTTATTCAATCGGGTATCCCAAATTGAGGAGGATTTTTCGTGGCAGTAGCCGAAATAGCGGCAATCATCGCCACGGTAAATGCAGCCGCAGGAGCGATAAACAAAGTCGCAGGAACGTGCAACGATCTTAGCACTATTGGTTCGTTTGTAGGAAAGCTTGGTCAAGCTCAAGTAGACATTCAAGCTTATCAAAATAAGCATAAAAATAACCTGTCTCAGGAAGAGTTAATCCAGATAACGCTGGCAAAGAAGCAGTATCAGGACAGGATGAACGAAATCCGCGAGTTATTCATATATTCTGGAAATGCTCATCTGTGGGATGAAATACAGATGGAAATGGCAAATGCGAGGAAAAGACGCATTGCCGAAATGAGAGCAAAGGAAGCTGCAAGAAAAAGAGCAATAGAACTCACGATTTGGGTGGGATTTATTCTTTTGATTAGTGTGGCAGCATTCTTGGCGATGATGTATGCAATATCAACGTATGCAGACCCATTGGATTTTACTACTGACCTGTCAGCAGTTTTGCTTTTGTTGGGAGGTTTGCCGCTATGGTAATGGCGTTTCTTCTGATTATGATTGTCGATGGCGAGGTTCTCGAAAGCAATCAGTTTGTTTTTCGTAATGTTCATCGTTGTAATTACTTTGCCAGAGCTTTGGAGCGTGGCGAGGTATCTTATAGATATTCTTTTGTTGCAAGACAAACCTTGATAACGGCTTACTGTATACCGAAGATGGTATCTGCAAACACAACTTTTCGGGATTAAACTATGAATATATTTAGCGCAGTTCTTGGGCCAGTCACTAACCTTGCTGGCACATGGATGAAAAACAAGCATGAGCAAACTCAGGCTAAACATCAGGCTAAGATGACGGTGATACAGAATGATGCTGAATGGGAAACCAAAATGGCTTCTGCCAGCGATAACAGCTTTAAAGATGAGTTCTGGACGATTGTACTCGCTGTCCCTATCTTTATGGTGGGCTATGCTGTCGCTTTTGATGATATTGCTGTCATGGATAGGGTTCATGCTGGTTTTGATGCTCTATCTAATCTACCGGATTGGTATCAGTATTTACTCTTCATCGCAGTTAGTGCGTCATTTGGGATAAGGGGTGCAGATAAGCTGATGAAGTTACGCAAATGAGTCCTGAAGAATTTGACAAATGGAGAGTGTTTCCAAGGTTGCTAGTGCTGGTTATGGCAATAGCTACATGGGACGTAATACATTGGTTTATGAGCATTGAAGATCCGACTTTTGAACAGGCTGGGTTAGTAAGTGTGGTAACTGGGGCAATGACCGCAGTGTTTGGTTTGTTTTTGGGGCAAGGAAAAAAAGAGTGACGTTTAAGTATTTTACGCGAGATGAATTTAAGTGTTCTGAAACAGGCAACAATGATATTCGGGATGAGTTTATTCATGCTCTTGATAATTTAAGAGAAGAGTGCGGGTTTCCTTTCAGGATCACCTCTGGCTACAGATACCCAACTCACAGTGCAGAGGCAAAGAAAGAGAAGCCGGGTCAGCACACATTCGGCATTGCAGCAGATATAGCAGTACAGGGCGGCGCACAGAGATTTGTGCTTGTTTCTAAGGCGTTAGAGCTTGGTTTCTCAGGGATTGGGGTTGCAAAAAGCTTTGTCCATGTTGACACAAGAACAAGCAATCCAGTGTTGTGGTGTTATTAGATGGCTCTTCAGAAGATAAATTTTGCACCGGGAATTAACAAGGAAGGAACCCAGTACACGGCTGATGCTGGCTGGTATGATGCTGACAAAGTTCGCTTCAGAAAAGGAAAGCCAGAGAAGATAGGAGGCTGGCACAAATACACCTCTAGCTCTTATAAAGGCATAGCTAGATCCATATTAGACTGGGTAACTGCCGCTGGAACTAAATATTTTGGGATAGGAACAAACTTAAAGTTTTATGTTGCGGCTGGTAGCGAATACAGCGATATAACACCTATTAGAGCGACTACAAGCGCTGGGGATGCGACCTTTGCTGCAACCAATGGCTCGTCTACTATTACAGTAACAGAGACAAGTCATGGCGCAGTTAACAATGACTTTGTGACGTTTTCTGATGCGGCATCTCTTGGCGGAAATATTATTGCGGCAGTTCTCAATCAGGAATATCAGGTTGTAAATGTTCTTACCGCTAATACATTCACGATTACAGCAAAAGACACCAGTGGAGATACCGTTACTGCAAATGCTAGTGACAGCGGGAATGGAGGCAGTTCCACGGTAGCTGCGTACCAAATCAACACAGGCTTGAATGCTTGGGTGGAAAGCACTGGTTGGAGCGTTGGATCGTGGGATGTTGGCACATGGAGTTCATCAACATCACTATCTGCTACAAACCAACTAAGATTATACACCCAAGATTCTTTTGCAGATGATTTAGTATTCAATGTCCGTGGTGGCGGGATTTACTATTGGGATGAAAGCGTAGGAACAGGGTCTAGGGCGGTAGCCTTATCTGCGGTAAGCGGAGCTTCTGATGCCCCAGTAAAAGCTTTACAAGTTATGGTATCTGACGTTGATCGTCATGTAATAGCGTTTGGTGTCAACCCTATTGGAAGCACCACGATCAATCCTTTGTTTGTTAGATGGTCTGATCAGGAAAGCGCGGTGGATTGGACTCCTACAGCAACTAATACGTCTGGCGGTCAGGTATTGAGTTCTGGGTCGCAGATCATAGGTGCGGTTAAAACAAGAGAGGAAATACTAATTTGGACTGATTTTGGAATACAGTCCATGCGGTTTGTTGGTTCGCCTTTTATATTCCAGTTTGCATCAAAAGCTGAAGGAATATCTATGATTAGTCCTAAAGCTGCGGTGGCTGTAGGTGATGCAGTGTTTTTTATGGATAATAGGGGCTTTTATGTTTACCGAGGCTCTGTTGAAAGGCTGTCATGCACTGTGCTGGATTATGTTTTGAGCAACATAAATGCAGAGCAGTTTGGTAAGGTGTTTGCCGCTTCAAATCCAGATTATAGTGAAGTTATGTGGTTTTATCCTGTTGGCAATGGCAATACAGATATCACTAATTATGTAGCTTTTAACTACCTAGAAAATTTATGGACAATAGGAACAATGGCTAGAGGCGCATGGAATTATGCGCCAAGCAGAAACAATCCTATTTCATCATCATGTGACACAAGCAACGTCAATACGAATTATTTATACAACCAAGAGCTTGGACACGATGCAGACGGCTCTGAAATGACCGCTTATATAGAATCTGGTGATATTGAGCTTAGTGATGGCGAGCAGTTCATCATGGTAAGAAGGATTATTCCTGATTTTAGTTTTGGTGGAATCTCAGAAAATGTCAACATGACATTGACGCTGAAAGGAAAGGATTATCCATTAAATACAGCCTCGACTTTAACCACTTCCACGGTTAGCGCAACGACTGCACAGTCTCATGTGAGAGCAAGGTCAAGAGATATTATTTTCAGAGTAGAAAGTAGCGGAACAGAATATGGATGGAGGCTTGGAACGCCTCGATTTGACATGAGAACGGACGGAAGAAGGTAATGGGTGATTATAGAATGGTGGTTTTGCCCACCGCATCATTTGAATATAGCCAGCAAAACGAACAGGTTTCAAGGTCAGCAGTGACTCAGGCTCTTCAAGACATGCAAAGCGATGTGGCTGGTAACACAAACAAGACAAATAAAGATAGCTCTTTGGCTCTTAGAAGGTTTCAGTTCTTGTTAATGGGAGCCAGCTAGTGGCTGATGCCATCAAGGTTTTGGGGCAGTCAGATGTCAGTGCAACGACCATTACAACATTATATACGGTTCCTGATTTAACCCAGACTACAGTTAGCTCCCTAGTTATCTGTAACAGGCACAGTTCGGGAATTACGTTTAGAGTTAGCGTCCATGTTAATGGGGCGGGGGCAGATGACAAGCAGTTTATTTTTTATGATGAAGACTTAGCGGCAACAACAACAAGGACGGTGGTAATAGGTATGTGTCTTGGTCAAAAAGATATAGTAAAGGTTTATTCCAGTGCTGCTAATGTAAGTTTCAATTTATTCGGTGTGGAGACAAGCTAATGAATAGATATCCAATGAAACCACTTATGGATGAAATGGCAACGCATGGTCGTTATGGCGACTCCATGCTGGTACATATGAATCCTGCGGAGGTACAAGGCATCGCGTCCCTTGTTCCGGGTGGTCAACTCACAGTAAACCCTGTTACAGGGCAACCAGAGGCTTTTCTTCCTATTTTAGCTTCCTTGCTTGGAAGCTGGGGCGGTACTGCTGCTTTAGCAGGTACAGGAATTTCTTCTACCTTGGCGGGAGCCATTGGTTCCGGCATCGCTACAACGGCAGTGACAGGCGATATTAAGCGAGGTCTGGTTTCTGGTCTTATTGGAGCAGGTACTGGAGGACTTTTTGAAGGCGCAGCAGAAGCGGCAGATGCCACTGCCGGACTTCAAGAGTTAGCTAAAGATGGGCTTTCTGGTGCTGACATTGTTGCTGATGCTGGCAAATTATCGGAAACAATTTCAGCTACTGATCCTCTTGGAAATGTTATAGATGCCTCATACGTTCCAGAAGCTACTAATGTTTTTGGAAGCAGTAAAGATATTGCACAAATGAGTCCAGTGCCAAATGTAAGCCCAATGGCAGGACAATACCAAGATATAATGTCTCAATTTCCAGATTTAAAAGATATGACACCAGAGCAAATAGAAAATCTTAGCCCTGCATGGGAAGGAGCTAAATCCTTTGGAAGTGACATGATGGGAGCTAAAGCCTTGGTTCCTACAGCTTTAGGCGCAGGTCAGCTAGAACAAATGGATATGGAAGACCAATGGAAAGCTGCCCAGATGCAAACTGAGCTTGACAGACAGGCACAGCTTGATGAAGCCAGAGGAAACCTCCAAAGAGGCTATGCTGCGGCACAGCCTGATGCAATGAGGGGGCCAAGTCCTTACAGAAGTTATTTAAGTTCTTATACCCCTGATTACGAGTATGCTAACGCAGGTGGAGTTGTTTCCTTGATGGGAGGCGGCCCTGTAAAAAAGTACCAAGCTGGCGGTGA
>TARA_R100001594_G_scaffold17150_3_pt1 | contig 26905 bp, 28 predicted proteins | sample TARA_R100001594 | Tara Oceans TARA_R100001594 (sample SAMEA2622752) | marine metagenome | biome: marine biome (ENVO:00000447); feature: marine epipelagic mixed layer (ENVO:xxxxxxxxx); material: "saline water (ENVO:00002010), including plankton (ENVO:xxxxxxxx)" | depth 150 m | reverse complement strand
AGACCTCCAGCGTATTTACTCTTACGCGCTTCTTGCCAGACCCCTTCAAAGATTCCGTCAATACTATCATCGAATGTGTTTAAATAACATGAGCTTAATTGAGAGTGAGTAGTTCCACTATTAAAAAGAGTAGGAGTGGATGGAGTGTACAACATATTGCTAAATAAATTGTAGAATTCAATAGCTCGTTCTTCTTTGTTTTCTTCATTAATTGCTAACCCCATTGCAACCCTCATCCAAAAGGCTTGCGGAGTCTCCATTATCTTGTTATTATGTCTTGTGAAGTATCTATCAATTAAAATTTGCAGACCTAAATATTTGAATAAAGAATCTCGTTCTGGCTGCATTGCTTCTGAAATCTTCTTCAGATCAAAATCCAGAAGTTTTGCAGATAGGATTTCTGCTTTAACTAATTTTTTTATATTTTGTACAAATGCTTTTCTATATTGTAGTTCAAAAGTATCGCTGTCGACGCTCTCCCTAAATACCTCCTTATATAGAGCGTTGGCAGCTAGCGCGCCAGCGACTTTACTATAATTAGGCTCTTTTTCTATTTTAGCTCGGGCTGACAAGATTAGCGCATCATCAATTTCTTTAGTTGTGATCTTATCATAAAGTTGAAGTTGGGCATCTAGGATGATCTCACTTGCTGAGACACTGTTGCCATCTATGCCTTGGCAGGCTCTATACACACATTTATTAATTTTTTCTACGTTGAATTCCTCTAATTTGCCGTTTCTTTTCTTTACTCTTATGCTCTGCATTGGATATATAAATTACACTTGGTTAACGCCCCAAAACCTATTCTATTACAAACTTTTGTTTAGGTCAAGCAATATCCTTTAGTTCTGATAACTTTGTGAATATTTTTTGACTTTGAATCCCAATATCGTCAATGAATACCGCATCATCTTTCTTTAAAGCTTTGATGATTACAATATCTTCCTTGGCTGGAAGCTTGCCGTTGATTAGCTTACTCTCCTCTATTTTAGCATTGAATTGCAGCGCCGTAATGGTGCCTGTCTCGTCAGAACAAGTCAATCTAATGTACTGAGACCCCTTTTTTGATTTACCCTTGTAGAAGTCCTCTACGGTGGATATAAACAGCACCCTAGAATTAACCCTAGACTCATTTACGTCTCTAATACTTGTAAGATCTGAGATTTTAGTGCTGTACACATCCTTTAATGAATTAGCGTGGGAGTATCCAAGGAGTTTCTTCTCGTAATACCAATTAGCTAGACTTTCAGACTTGCTGTTTTGTTGGTATATATCTTTGTATGGCGTATACTTCTTCTTAATGGTATCAAACCTAGAAGAACGTATGTACACCTTTCCATCCTCGTCTTTTCTGTCAACTAAATTTTTAATAATATTTATTAAATCAAAGCTATGTTTCTCTCCTAAGTTGTAAGCTATTCTCTTTTCTCTTTGTGTTAACAGATTCCATAGTTGAGCCTCTAATACTATTTTACTTCTAGATTGTGGAAAGCCTTCAAAAGCTCCTGCTTGTATTAGGGCTGAAAGTACGCCTATGCCTACCTTTGCTTCACTGGCAGCTTGGAAAACTTCAAACTTATTGCTGAACTCTGCTCTAAAGTTATTTAACTTCTCGATAGTCTTGTCTGATATGCCTTTGATCGAGGTGAGTCCATAACGGATATCCTTGCCTTCGATACTAAAATCCATTTTTGATTTTGTAATATGCGGCGGTAAGAGCTTAATATTAAATAAGTCTAGTTCCGTCTGTACTTTGTTTACCTCAGCTAAAGGATCTGGCTCATGCTTTGTCATTTTAAGCAAAGATAAGAAGAATTCTTTAGGGTATGTAAACTTTAGATAAGTTGTAATTGCTGCTAAAGCTGCATAGCAAATAGAGTGAGACTTATTAAATGAGTAGTTAGCTGAATCTTCAAGTACTCCCCAGAGTACATCTCCGACTTCTTCTCCAAGTTTATTCTCTTTTACTTTGTCAACAATCTTCTTCTTCCACTCTTTTACTTCCTTGACCTTCTTCTTGCCTACGATGCGCCTTAAAATCTCTGCCTCGTCAAGCGTAAAGCCAATTTTGTGGGCCATCTGCATCAACTGTTCTTGATAAAGAGCAACTCCGCCAGTACTCTTCAAAATCTCGTCAAATAATGGATGTATTGGCTCATAGACATCGTGGTTAGCGTAATCTGAATACTGCTTAACAAAACCCAAAGCCCCCGGTCTTCCTAGGGCCAGAACTGCACTAAGCTCTTCTAGGTTCTTAGGCTTAACGTCTTGGCATACTCTGAAGTTTGTATCAGCTTCAATCTGAAACAATCCGTGAGGAGTCTTCAGATCTTGTAGGTTTCTATATATACTAGGATCGTTAAGGTCAATATCTGTAACCTTCAGTCCTACTTGCTGGCATACATCATGTACTACAGAAACACTACGCAATCCTAATATATCAAGCTTAACATTAAACAAGGATACCCAGTTCATATCGTAAGACGATACCACTGCTTTATCACTCGTAAGCTCTACTGGACAGCTATCCTCTAACTGATCGTAAGAAAGTAGAACTCCGGAAGCATGAACACTCTTGTTTTTAATCAAACCTCTGAGTTTGAGAGCTATCTTATAGGCTTCTTTATTTTCTTTTTCATCACACCAGTCTTTAAACTCTTTTACTTCATCGTAAGTCTCCTCTAGGTCTTTTACTTGACCAAAAATTTTAGGAATGTGGCCAGAGACCATGTTCATTTCAGTCTCACTTTTACTAGCTACAATCTTACCACATTCTTTTATCAGCAACTTACCACTTAGAGTATTAAGGGTTAGTATCTTAGCGGTCTTACCTTTAAATTTATTATCGATATAGTCTAACACTTTATGTCTGTTGTAATAACAAACATCGTTATCAATATCAACCATTAGATTGCCGTCAAGATACGTTACCCCGTCTACTACTTGCTTTTTAGCTCGAATTTTTGATATAAAGCGCTCGAAGAATAAGCTATACTTAATTGGGTCTAAGTTAGTTATGCCGAGTAGAAACAAAACAAAGCTTCCTGCCGCAGAACCACGACCTAAGCCAATAGGTATATCGTTCTCTTTACAAAAGTTGATTACATCCCAAGTCAACAGCATATAGTCTACGAAGCCTAGCTCCTCCATAATGCTTATTTCATACTCGGTTCTATCTGTGTATTCTTTGGACTGCTTTGCGTCTAGCTCTCCAGACTCGATCTTTTCTTTATAGCCAGCAAAACATAACTTACGAAGAATTTGATTATTGTCGTCTTCATCGCTGATCTCATGCTCTCTCTTGGCTTGCTCACTGATCTCGAAAGATGGTAGGCGTACACCGTGCAAAGGCAGGTCTATCTTCTTAAACTTTTTTAAAAATGTATTTGGTGTCATAGTTCTAGGGAATACTTTAAGCGGTTCCAAACTTTTAAATTCAACTCTAGGTCAACGATAGCATTATGTAGCTTTTCGTAATCATGATCTATATCAAACTCTTTACCTAAAAAAGTTAAACTAGATTTAATACCTTTTCTTCTTGTGTTATATATTCTATATTGATATTCAGTAAAATCTTCTTCTGGCTTGTAGGGTATATCCATCTTAATACCTCTAGCTATGCAATTAGTATCAATAATCTTCGGCACTAATGGTTTATAATCTTTGCCAGCTAACTTGTAAAGCTCTTTTATTAGATAAAGATCAAAGCCTAGTATGTTGTGTCCAACTACATAGTCAGCAGCATCTAGCCATTTTACAATAGTAGGCAGGGTCTGTTTAAGCGTCTTGCCATTTTTATTAACGTAGTCTTCGTCGTAACGAGTAATACGTGCAGCATCTTCGCTTATTTTAAAATCGGTGTCCCACTTTATGTAATAATCCTTTTCGTCAAGCTTCTTTGTGCCGTCTGTCTTTATCATAGATACCTGCCATGATACGTTGTGGCAAAAGTTTAAACAAAGATTATATGTCTCGCAATCAATGAAGATTAGCTTTTTGTCTTTTCTAAACCTGAGTAAATGTTCGTCCATCGTGTATTAAATATTCTAAAACCTTTTTAAGTAAATTTGTGTCGTCGCTAAAAGCGCCTATTCCTCTGTTGCATTTATGGCAAAGCCAACCTCTAAACCTTTTTGTTTCATGGCAGTGATCAACAACCCAAGCGCTGGCGTTTTTACTTCCCTCTCCTTGGCACTCATTTTGTGATCTGTCGCATATAGGGCATTTATAATCTGCTGGTGGTTCTCCATGTTTTAATCTAAGTTCTTTTCTTTCTTTTGCGAGCCTTTTATTGCACTCTTTACATTCTGTCCTTAAATAGTTCTCTCCGCCTCTTTTACTAAAGCACTCGTTCTTTAGGACTCTTTTGCATTTTATGCATTGTTTATGACCTTCGATTGCGACTTCTTCAATAAACCAATCAAAGCTTGCTTGTTCTAACAAGATTGAGCCTCCTTCCAACTGTCAAAACTAAACTCATTAGAACAGAGATGGTCAAAACGAGGATTATCAAGAGTGGTCCTATTGTTAATACAGCGAAAAGTAAGATAAGCCTTGAAATCGTCCCTGCACTCGTAATATATAGACTTGACTGGGATCGACTGTAATTTGTTTTCATTGCAATATGATTCTACTTTCTTTTTAATTATATAGTCAAAAGGTACATCGTTGTCCTCTAAGAAAAACACAGGTTTAGTAAACTCAAACTTAGGAAAACATACAGCAAAAGTCAGAGAATTTTTAAACAAAAAGGAATCGTAAAACGGTACGCATAACTGTAGGTCTTCGTCATCCCAATATTTCTCAAGAACTGAAAAGTCGACTCTAGGCTGATAGTAAAACCCATCGCATGCCGCATAACTAGAAATCTTAATAAGCTTCTTGTAGCCTTCGTCGTTCCTAGCTAATATAACAAACTTAGATTCTGTATCTATCGACTCTTTACTTTTGTCTGTGCTGTCGTCGCAAACAGATACTCTATATCCGAACACAAGCTTAATACCTGCTTCGCTGAGATTTTTATAGGCCTCAAGGAATCCGTTCATGGTATCCTCTACCAAAAACACAGACTTGATTTTGTTACGTTTAGCTATCTCAACTATAGAAGATGGATAGTTTTCTCGCTTCTCCTCGGTGTCCTCTAAAGTGAGGATAGACCTACCGATGCTATAATGAGATTTAAATAATGGGATAGACTTCATCCTGTAGACCAATACTACAGTATACTGAACTAAAAGTCAAGCTAAAAATCTGTGAAGTCAAAAGCTCCGCTAGTTCGCTTTTCTCCTGTAGGCCAAGCTGGACAGCCTTGATAGCTTCTCTCAATTATTTCATGAGTGTCTGTCTCTTTTAGTTCTTCCTTATTGAAAGCGCTTCTGTATGCCTTTCCTGTTTCTTTATTAACTAAGGAGTAGAAGCCAAAGGGTTTCCTTGCTGGACATATCCACTTTCCGGGTTTGTCGCTACCACATAGCCACCTATACTTCTTGCCATTCTTTGCGAGGTTCTCTAGAGCTTTGTCTTCGTCATAGTCAGAGAGAAGTTCTGCTAATTCTGTTAAAAACATCTCAAAGCCCTCTAGCTCGTCCTCTGTAAGCTTTGGGGCAGCTTGCTCTGGGCTATCGGGGAACCTCAAAAATAGAAATTTTACATTTGGTATTACTCCATCTTTTTTGAATGTTGCTAAGGAGTACATTAAAGCTTGGTAGTTGGCATTTATCTCTTCTTTATTGAATTTAGATTTACTGCTCTTGTAGTCCCAAATATCTATTTTATTTTTATAAAAAGCTTTTTTATCAATGAAGCCGTTAATAATGAAGTTCTCTCCTTCTATTTCAAAATGCTCTTCCGGTTTTAAGTCTTTACTACCTTTACAATAGAAGTTATGATTGAGACCAACGTATAACATTTGATACATTAGCGATAAATTGTCTTTATCGTTAACGTTAAGAAGCTTGGCGTGTTTCTCCAAAAGTCTATGAACTGGCTTGCAACGCAGTATGGCTGTCGGATTTTTTTTAAGTTTATCGAAATACTTTTTCTTGTGTCTCGGGTTTAATAATAATTCAAATATTAAATGGACAATAGTTCCTCTTGATGCTCCGTCGTTTGTGGTGTCGGGAATCTTGAGGAAATATTTAGAGTAGAAAAGCCAACTACATGTATCTAGTGTTTTAATCTTGCTTGCGCTAAGACGTACTTTATCATTTTTAGACATTTTAAAATTCTGAGAAGTTGAAAGGGTCGTTTTTTTCTTCCATCTTATCTCTGTAGTCAATCATTTGTGAGATTAAAGCCCAATACTTTTTAGGTAGGGAAACTTTCTTGCCATGAAAAAACCTAGACACTAAGTACTCTGTTATTTTTTTAGGCTCAATTGTTGACATTAACTTAATTAGACATGCTTCTTCAAAGTTTCCTTTTATGACTCTAGTACATATTTGAAGCTGTTCAGCGTTAAGCTTGAACCACTCTCTTAGATGAGGGTGGGGAACTTTAATCTTTGCTAAAAGAATGTGCATGTGCTTCTCTTTAACTAAATTAGAGTAAGCAACCAGCTCTAATTTCGTATTAGGTGTTGTTTGTAGGTTTTTCAATCTACCCTCTGGGTCGAAACTCTTTCCTATTTTATAAACAAATTCTCTCAAACCTATCTCTGAGACTCTTTCTTCTTTGATTAAATAGCAATATTCACTTTTCCTAGGTTTTTTCTTTAATTTTTTTGGTTCTTCTAGTGCTGAATAATTTTCCTCTAATTCTTTTTTAGGTATTATTTTAGTAGCGATTTTTTTTCGGCCTTCATGAACTTCTACTGCTACGTGGTCTTCGTTGGGGATATATTTTAAATGAGTACCTCTAGCTGTTAAGCTCGGATCTCCTAACTTTATCCTCTCCTCTCGTGTAAGGTCCTTATACCTGTCTTTTCTTTTTTTTCTTCTCCTTTTTTTTGAGTTTCGGATTGGTCGTCCGGGATCGACACCGCCAAACACGCCGTTTGTACTTGAGGCGAACTTTGCTTTACGGTGACCGGCGTTCTCTCTGTCGTATTTATTTTGTCGCTGACGTTGTTTTTTGTTAGCCATTTAATTAAAAAAGTTTTTTAAAAGAGAGGGTTCTTTAAGGTGCATCTCATTAAAGTCGTTGTATTTATTTGGCAACTTTATTGCTATTTGATCTTCATCAAAGAATTGCAATAATTTTTTTCTGGCTTGGTAAGCACCTTTGTTTCCTGCTCCGTTATTTGAGGAGTCATTATTAAAGGATAAGAATATTTTATCTGGGTCTAGTCTTGTTAGTAGGCTAAGAGTATCTGGAGACAGACTAACTCCAAAAGTAACGATGCAATTTTTTATACCATGCTCCCATAAAGACAACATATCCCCAATACTTTCAACTAAGATAGCCTGCCCAGATTCTCTTATAAATTGATGATTGACAGCTAACGGAAACCTCCATTTAGATTTATCTCCAATGAGTTTCCATTTGGGTCTGAAATACTTAGCGCTTTCTCCTTGGTCTGGATTTATATCTCTACCAGCAAAGCCTATTATTTGTTTTTTATTGTTAAATATAGGGAATACATATCTGTAGGCCATCTTACCAGTAAATGTAACCCCGCCTTCAAACAAAGAAACTGTTTCGGTTGAGATACCTCTCCTTTCCCAATATGTGTGATTTTTCTCTAACTTATAGAGAAGTTCATTTTTAAATATCTTAGTTTGATCAACTTTTACTTCTACCGTTTTGGGGGTATAATCTCCATCTAAGCCTTTGTTAGCGAGCCATTTAGTTGTATCTGACTTAGACTTAAGCCTCAAGGTCAACCTTATTAGGTCTTCTAAAGTGCCTCCTATATCCTCCCTAAAGTCTTTCCAAACGCCATCAGACTTTCTTATGCTCAGCACTGTTGAGCTGCTAGAATCTCTGTATAGGGGTTTAGTCCTAAAATACTTACCTTGATCGCTTAGGCTGTAACCTATGTCTGTTAGTATTTCTCTTACGCGGTCTGAATCTATTTCGTTCATAGTAAATTATCTCTCTCTGGTTCTGCGTCATCTATAGTAGCTTGGAATGCGCCTGCTTCTATCACGTCCTCTAACGTGCCCCTCTCTACAACTTGAAAGTTTTCTATATTATAGTTTATGAAATTAGGCACGTACTTATATCTATTACCATGAGGAACTCTTACTAAGTCGTGATGACCTTGGGCTTCTCTACCTTGGAAACGTGTGGCAAGTGGTATTAGCTTATGAGTGCCAAAAGCAGTTCCTTCTTCAGATATTTCTTCTGGAGTCTTTCTTCTGAATATAGCTACAAAAGAGGCAAACCATTGTAGTCTGTCAGATTGGGCGATGGCGCTGCTGTCGTCTACTCCGTTCTCTGCTGACCTATTTAACTGGCAGGCTGTTAGTAGTGGTATATCTAACTCAAGAGTAAGCTCTTTCAAGGAGTTCACTTTCTCTCCTATAAGTTCATACTCTTTTTTGTTCATATCTTTTTCGCCGGTGAGTTTGATATAGTCATATACTACTACACAATCATTACCCCTTCCTACCTCTGAATAATACCATCTTCTAATTATAGAACAGATTTCTTCAATTGGTTTACCAGCTACGGTCATGTGCTTAACTTTTTCTTGAGCTAGTTTTAGTTTATCTTTGTTCTCATTAAATTTTTTAACAAGCTCCTCACTTTTCTTCCACATACCTGTCTCTAGGTGCCAGACGGGTATGCCTGTTGCAGAGGAAGCTATACGGAACTGAACATCAACCGTAGCCATCTCTGTATCTAGTATCAAAGCGGGGCAGTTATTCGTAACTGACATTCTGGTAGCTAGGTGAGATAATATAGTTGACTTGCCGTGTTTAGGTCTACTGACCCAAGCATATATATTGCCTTTACGTATGCCCCCAAACATCCTGTCAAAACTCCTATAAGGAGTCCTGAGCCCCATCTCTTCTTGAGGGTCGTTAGCTCTTTCTAATATAAGATCCTCTATACCTCCAAAAAGATCTTCTGGCTCATTCAGTTTAGAATAGTTTTGAATCTTTTCATTATATATTTGGTCGGCTTCGCTTATTATGGAGTCAGCGTCTTTATGCCCGTTGGTTTTAACAAAGTTTTTAAGCTTATCGGCTGTACCGTCGATATCTCTTCGTATTCTAATTTTACATAATTCTTTACAGGCTTCTATTACAGCAGGCTTTTTGATCTGAGTAAAGGATATGTCTTCAATGTAGTTGAATATGTCTACCTCACTTTTAAAAGAGACTCCTAGGTTTTTTATTTGATGAGCAAGTAGCGTCTTGTCGAGCTTTTTTCCTGACGATAATATATCCTTGATCGTTGAATAGATGATATAGTGTTCTTTAGATACAAAATCAGAAGAGTCTATGAACCTATCTACATCGAAGAATACATCTGGATGCTTTATTAAGCCTCCTAAAACGTGTCGCTCTATCTTTAGAGATGAAATGTTAGACATTCAAGCCCGATTGTAAACCAAACTGAATAAAAAATCAAGAAGAAAAATCGTCTTCGTCTGTCCAGTCGTCTTCTCTGTACTCGTTGTCGTCTTGCGGCGGCAACGGTGGTGCTTCTCCGCAAAGCTGAGCTTTTATTGTGTCTGAGTTAATATCATGTACTCCTTCTAGCCAATATTCTGACGCTTTTTGCAAGGCCATCATATTTAACTCGTTATCAAATTGGGCGTAATATCTGGGAGAACCTAAGTTATCAAAGGTAAAAAGCAGAAATCCCCCGTACGAAAATTCGTTTAGTTGTTCTAAAAGAGCCGGTGGTATATCAAATCTTTCAAACTCCTTCATATATTTAATTACACTATAAATCCACTTTAAATTTATTTTTAAAAAACTCTTTTGATAAAGATTCTACTTCGTCGTGGTTTATTTCTATTAAGTTATAGTCGTTTTGCTCCAACCATTCTAACTTTTTGAAGTCTCTGTTAATGGATTTTAGATAATTAACTCTAGAATTTGCGTGAAAAAATTTGTTGAAGTTGCCATGCTGAGCGCCGTTTACTTCTACAGCGATTTTTTTTGTGGCGTTGAGGATGTCTACTTTCATTCTGCTTCCATAAACAGGAAACTCTTCGTAGACAATGCAGCTTTTCCAATATCTTTTTAGAAACTGCTTAACATCAAATTGAAGCTTTGATCTGCTTTTCCCATCCCATTTTATTAAATATTTATTAACGCCTCTGTTCTCTAGGCGCCCATATATATTATAGAGCCTCACGACATGACTTGGGCAACTTGAGACTCTAGTTTTTTGATGTAAGAAATAAGGTCTGAATCAGCAGCGTGGTTTCTCTTAAACCTTTTGAAGTCTCTTCGGATCTCTTGTTTCAAGCCGCGCACTACCATGTCTCGGCTATTGACAATGCCTTGCTTGACGCTACGAGTTTTCCTTAGCTTTAGCTTCTCTGCTTTTCTTTGAGCGTGTTTTGTTTTCATCTCTTCTTTTTCAAATGCTTTTACCAACTCTTTAAAGTTATCCATATATTAAAATAAAATGGTGGTTGGATTATTTGTGTACCAACACCTTTTCGGCACCCGAGAAACAAATGTTTCAAATCTACCTACTTCGGACTCACCCACGTTTTCCCTCTACCACTTGGTCGCTGGTACTTCCGCAGGTGCCGCGTTACTCCCTTGGGAGAAGTTGTTCCGCCACACCGCCTCTCTCCGTCGAGAAAGGAAATTCTTGCTAACGTTCTTTTATATTAACACAAGCTTGAATTCATGTCAAGCTAAAGTTTCTTTAAACATCTTGTAGAAATAATTAGTAGCTTCAGTGTTATCTTCTAGATAATTAAACAAGCCATTCCTACCTTGAAATTTGTCAGGTATCTCAATATTGTTATCTTTTAACTGTTGCACTATCTCTTCGGAGACTTTTATCCAAGCTCCAGATTTAGAAACAAACTCATATTGCAATAACAAATCTACAATCTCTAACTCTTTCCAAATACTTGTGCCGTTTTTTCGGCCTCGTTTAATTGGATAACCAATGACAACATTGGTTTTTTCGTTAGGAGACTTCTTAACTGTAACTTTGGACCACTGACCTAAAATCTTATTCGATACTCTGTCTGGAGCTTTCTTGTCGTCCTCAAGGATATAATCTTTTTTATAACGAGGCTCAAACTCAAGAATCCAGTTAGCAAAGTGGAGTAGGGCATTGCCTCCCGTGGCTGACGTTTGCCTCACAGGAGCTTTTGAATACGGGTCTATCTGAATATCTGCCCTGACTTGACTAATAAAAATAGCCATATGACCTCGTTTTGTTAGAGCAGTGGCTACCTTCTTCATGAATACGGAGCTGATAGTAGCGCCGCCAGCAACTTTAGTTGCGTCGTCTAGGGCTTTTTCGCTATCGCTCTTAGTTTGTAGCCCATCTACTGAATCAAGTATGAATAAATACTTCTTGTCTTCTTCGTTGAATTGGATAAGCATCTTCATCATATCGAACACCGACTCGTAAATATTGCTCTCGTAAATAAAACAAGTTCCGTCTTTCCAGTTTTCTGGCTCTCTTGTGTCTATAAATTCTACACCAGCCCTCTCTCTCATCTCTGGACTAAGCCTGCCTTCGCATTTAAAATAGACAGCTCTCGCGTTTGGCATTTTAAGGAAATGTCTAGTCACTTCAAGTGCTTCTGACGTCTTGCCTCCCTCATTAATACCGCAAAAGCGATGAAGCCCCGGGCCTAGTCCGCCTCCTGTCTCAATATCTAGAGTTAAAGACCCTGTTGAAACTTTGTATTCAACCGTCTCTTCGTAATTGTAATGATCTTCTTTATGGGTTTTAAGGAACGATGATAACTGTTCCGCTGAGGTTAAAACTCCATCTTCACTTACTCTTTTCTTCTTCTTTACTGCCATGTCTTAAAAAATCAATTAAAGTTTTTGGTTTCTTTTCTTTTGGTTTAGTTACCTCTATCTCTTTATCTAGTATAGCATGTTCTTTTTTAAAGTCAAGGCTAGATAACTTGTTTTGTTTTGATAAATATTTTTTAAATTTTTCAGTGCGGAATTGAGCTAAGCTTTCGAGTTTGAGCTCACTAAAATCTAAGTCTTTAAATATCTGCTCGCCAAACTCTTCTATTAGAGACTTGGCCATCTTTATTTCTTTTGGCCAGCTTACCTTTTCTGGGTCTACTAAAAACTTCCAGACTAAGTACTGATAAATATTATTTATCTTTTTTCTTTTCATCTAGTAAATTAAGTATTCTTTTAGTCTCTTGCCAATTATTTACTTGCCAAAACGCATCAGCTTTTTGAGCTAAGGCATAATCGTTGCCTCCTTTATCACACTTATCACCAAAGAATAAAATTATTTTTTCTTTTAGATATTTGACTACTTGGCTTTTGTCATTACCTATGGGTTGAATGTCAAGTGAAATCTGTCCTCCGATTAAAGCTTCTATTTTGTATTTATTTTTAAATTTTTTATTAAACTGATTAGCTAAGACTTTTCTTTCTTTATTTGCTTCGTCCCATACCGAATAATAAGATCGTAGCTGCTCTGAAGCTCCGCGTCCAACTATGCTAAAGTTTAAAGCGCCAGTGCGATACTCAAAATGCGGAGCCTTTCTGTAAGGAAAAGAGGAATCCTGTACTTGCAAAGATAACCAATCCTCTACTTCGTGTGGTAGTTCAAGTTCGTTTTGGTAAATGCATTTGTCTCCTTTCCAGTATTCGTTACCCATGCAACTGAAAATACCTTGGCATTTGTTTAAAATAGTATTTGGTACTTGCTCCTTTATTTTAGGTAGATCGCTGCCAGAAACTAAATAAACGCTCTTGTCGTCCATCCAAGAATAAAAGAAGTTTAAAAACTCAGGCTTCATCTCTTGGCGGGGATCGGTTAAAGTCCCGTCTACATCAAATAAAAAACAAGTGTCATCCATTATTATATATGTCCCAATGCTTTTGTGCGCCATATATGCTCCAGTCCATGTCGTACTCAGACTTGTTTAGTTTCGCTTTGTATTCTGGCTTAACAAAATATATCTGCTGCTCTTTGTCATAACTCCAGTATTTATCAATGTGTAAATACCTTGTTAGGCCAACTCTATTTGAGTTGTGATTAGTAAAGTCAACATCCATATTCAAAACAAACCTTAATTTAGTATCGCTCTCTCTGAGTTTATTTGAAATTGCAAAATGTGGAGATATGCAGTTGTCCGCTAGGTCTTTTGAGTATCTTTCTAAATCATCATAAATCTTAGAGAACTCATTTATTTGGTCGGAGCTAGAAAAAAACCACAAATCTGGAATAGACTCTCCTACAAAATAAGCCCTCTCGTAAAACATCCAACCAGAGAAGGGAGCGTAAAAATAATTGGGGTCGTAGTTTGAGAGGGTAAAATCTTCAAACATAGCGAGATCATATCTGCTAACAAAAACAAAATCATATTTAAATCCCTGCTCTTGTTCGTAGGCAGTCTTCTGCTCCACTGCTTTTTGGAATGAATAGAACCTGCTCCACATTGATTGCGAGCATCGCCGCTGGTGTTGAATTGGAGCATTACCTACGAGGAGGTGCTCGGTGTCGGGTTTTACTAAAGGCTCTGAGAGGTACTTTTTGGGTTTATAAAGCTCTAATAGGCTCTGCTCATAATCTAAATCTCTTATGTGTAAGAAAGTGTCAACGCTGTCATTCTTATCAAGAAAGTGATGTTTATATTGATTGAATGCTATTTTCGGGTCATTTTGGGGTTCGTTACTGGCCCTTTCGTCTACCTTGCCGCGGGTTTTGCCAACTAAACCATGTAAACAGAGAGCTATCTTCACTTGTATTGTTTTATATCGTTTTTAACCATATCTTCGATCATCTGCTCGAAAGATATATCTCTCTTCCATCCTAGCTCCTGCTCTGCGATAGTTGGGTCGCCGTGAAGTAGTTCAACTTCTGCTGGTCTGAACCATCTCTCATCAATCTCAGCCATAACTGTATTCTCTTGAAAAAGCCTAAACTTTGCATCTAGACCTTCTCCACTCCAAAGGCCGGGAATAGATGCTGCATTGAAAGCTTTAGTCACAAAGTCTTTAACTGAGTGGGTCTCTCCGCTAGCTAAGACATAATCCTTGGGTTGATCTTGATTAAGCATTAGCCAAACCCCTTTCATGAAATCTCTACTGTCGCTCCAATCTCTGCGTGAATCAATATTGCCGAGCTTAAGTGGCTCAAAGCTCTCTCCGTTCTTTATTTTTTGAGAAATCTCAGCAACTTTCTTAGTAATTTTTCGAGTGACGAACTCGCCGCCTCTTCTTGGGCCTTCATGATTAAATAAGATAGAGTGAACAGCGTATATATCATAAGACTCTCTGTAAACTTTAACTAAGTGTCTTGCAGCGGCTTTTGAAGCTCCATAAGGGCTTCTTGGTTTAATGGGGTGCTTTAGGTCTTGGGGGCTGTAATCAACATCGCCAAGCTCTTCAGAAGAACCAGCGCTGTAAAATCTACAATCTGGCTTATGTTTTTTGATTGCCTCTAAACAGCGAATGACGCCACAAGCGTTTATATCAAAAACGCTTAGAGGGGTATCCCAACTAACCCCAACGTAAGAGTTGGCTCCAAAATTGATAAGATAGTCTGGCTGAATCCTCATGACCAGATCGTCAATACTAGCGCAATCTGTTAAGTCCCCGTCCACTAGAGAAAATCTTTCGTGCGCTATAAAGCTCTTGATGTTATCAAGGTTAGGTGTCCCTGAGCGGCGCTGCATTCCATAAATTAGATTGTCTGTATTATTGAGAAGATACTCTGTCATATTAGAGCCATCTTGACCAAGAATACCCGTGATTAATACTTTTTTACTCATATTTTTAAATTTTTAATTCCTTTATTTCTTACTAGATTGTGTGCGTATGATGTTTTTGTTCCATCTGGCTTTCTGTCGTTAATTAGGTGTCTCTCTCCTCCTCCAACACCCATTATAAGCTGATCGTAAAAAATATTCATATCTGCTAGCTGCTTTTCTGTGAAGGCTCTAGAGCTTTCGCGTCTGCCTGTTATCAACACAATGTTATACCCTTTGCTGTCCCACTCGTCCATTTTATCTACTGTGCCATCTAACGCTTGATCTTCTGGGGAAGAAGTATTCACAACTTCAGATAGAGTACCTTTATGCTCTATTAAAGTTCCGTCTATATCTAATATAATTGTTTTTACTGGGGACATGAGAAAATTCTTTCTGGCGCTGGATTACCTGTATAAAGAGTAAACTGAAAACCCGCCTGCGTTCTTGATAAAGCTAAGCCTGTCTTAGATGTCGGGTCAGAATCTATATACTCATTACTTTCGTCTACATCAACTTTGGCTGGCGTGCAGTTGAATATAAAACTATCTCTTAGCTCTCCTATAGCTGCCCAATCTTTTCTTGTTATTACTGTATATGGAAGCTCTAGCTTATCTGCTGCATACTGAACAGCTTTTGAGTAGCCTCCTGCTCCTAGTATGTAAAGCGGCTTACTTACTCCTTTAAGAAACTTTGTAGCTGCAAGATAATCTGTGTTATAAGTGGTCGCTTCCCCATCTTTTATGACCACTGTATTTGCAGATCCTATCTCCAGTACTTCGTCTGATGAATTGAGACATAATATAGAAACATGCGTTTTATATGGGCTAGAAACCGCAAACCCTTTGAAGCCTAAGGCGAAGGCTCCTTGTACTGCATTAGAAATATCTGATACTGAGAAAGATTTATACACAGCGTTCATGTTGTAAAACATAAATGCATTGTTGAAGACTATGCATCCGTTATTTCCTGCTTTCTTTGAGAATGACGCGTAAATTTCTGTGTCTTTATTTAAGTGCATTATTTATTTTTAAAGTATAACCTTCTAACTAAGGGAAAATCGTCGTGCGTATAAAACTTTAGTTCTAGCTTATCAAGTAGGCCTAGCCTTTCAAGGTGGGCTGGGGCTAATCTGTGGTTCGATATTGTTCCTGCTGAATCCACAATACTATTATCTTTGTTCCATTTTTTATTTGGCAAAGTATATTCATTTAGGTAATTAAAAAGAGTAGAAAAAATATCCATATTGTGTGGGTTGGCTATGAACCACCTATCTATTAGACCTTCGTCGTTATAAGGATAGCCGACTAAATCTATTGTGTAACCTTTTTCTATTTGTTTTTTAGTTAGCTTCCCGTCTACGGCTAAGTCTTTTTCAAGACTATGCCATTTGTAATTAGCTACGGCTTGATTGTTATGGTATATCCTATTCCAGTAGCCAGCATAAAACTTGTCTTTATCTAGTTCAGAAAAGTTAATGTCCGTTTGCCAAGCTACATCGTATCTTCCTGTGTATACAAAATCATATTTCTGGCCCGTTTCTCTCTCGTAATCTTTTCTTAGGAGACTGACGGTTTGGTAGCTAAACCACATATGATAGTGAGCCCTCTTTCTCTCCTTGGTTCCTGTTACGTAGTGGGGGATTTGGAATTGGGGTTCTGGAATAAAAAGATACCTCTTTGGTTTGTAGGCTTCTATAATCTCATCTTTAAAATCAACTGATGAACTATGGCAAAACACATCTACATCATTATTGTCGAAAATATGTTTTTTATACTGCCTATGGCCTAACTCGAGTACGTCGCTAGACTGGTTCAGTCCGTATTTACCGGACTTACCCCCTATCATTCCTATTAGGCAAACAGCAACTTTCATGTAAAGACTTAATCTTATCTTCGAGAGCAGGTATCGTATCGGGCAAATGCACCTTGGCCCTATAGCAGATATCTTCGAATTCCTTGGTTTTGTATATGTAATGACAGCAGACCTCTATAAGCAGTCTTCTCTCATATTCATCCTCGAATTCAATACCCTCTGGTAACCATTTTACCCAAGACTTGGAAGAAAAGCAAGCATTAAATATCTCATCAATAAACTTTTTTTCTCTTATATTTTTTAATATTTCTCTTGTTTGCTCTACTGCTAGCTCTGGGGCTATGTTTATGCCGTCTAAACCTAATTCAAACCTTCTTTTAATCAGCTCTGGTTCTAGGTAGTCTCCATTATGTTCTTTGCTTAGTAAGTCAAAATCTTTGCAAACAGATATCATATCTTTGCATCTCTCCTCGTTGAAAGTGCCAGTGTTTGAAACTCCTAGCAATCCCACGCCAGATTGAATAACAGCAAACTTTACAGAGCTGAATCTATCTCCTAATTTAATTTTTAATTTATTTAAAAAATCTTGAAGCTCTAAAGGCGAATATTTTCTTATCGCTTCTTCTGTACCTACTTCGAAAAGACAGGATTTATTTACTTCTAAGGCGGCTGTAATTAAGCAATGCGAAGCGTGTGCTGCTGACTCTATGGTTCTAAACTCTTTCCAAGGATCTATGTGTATGAGTTCTAGTTTATTATCGCAATCTTGTATTAAAGATACAAAGCCATCATCATCTCTTGATCCCTGTTTAGGTCCGCCATGGTCTCTTTGAATAATAATCTTGGAAGTTTTTCTTCTGACGTACCTGACTAAGCCGCCTGTTTGAAGAACATAGCCACTATTGTAATCGACTTGTCTTCTTGAGGGTATCAAGCCTAGATTCAAATTGGTTCTGATGGCCGCATCGATTACTTGACGACTCATCGGGCCTATGTATAACTTAGGAAACATACTTATTTAAATAAAACTTACCAAAATAAAACAAAAATCTTTTTAAATCTCCTTCATGTAAAGGTGCCATGTTTATCCATATTATGGCTGTTAGTATTTCTACCTTTTTGATATCGTAATCATTCTCTCTTAAAAAGTCATACAAAACTTTTCTACATCTTTCTAATTTATCGCTGCGAAAAATGTCCACCTCAACTCCTGAGTCAGCAGAATCTAGAGTAAAATTCTCAGAGGAAACAATATCAAAAGTCATTCCATGGTTAAACTTAGCTAAATCGTAGTAAACATCGCCAGTTAGGGAGTCTCCGAAATTCTGCCTCCAATCTATGATAGTGAATTTGTCGCCTTCGTCTATAATGTTATCTGGGACACAATCTCCATGAAAATTACAAGGTATACCATTGGACAGTAAATTACTTTTAGACAACTCTTTTATTATTGAAGATACTTTTTTGCAATCTCTATTATTTATTACTTCATTTTTGTCTCTTATGTTTATAGATTCTTGTAGCTTTTCAACTCTCTGAAGGGTTTTCTTTAAATAAAAAGTGTCGCAACTTGACTTAAAGTTTTTTAAATCTGTATCAACAGGTTCCCATAAATATTTTAGCGCCCATCTAAGAAAAGACCTTGTCCTGTCTTCGTTTATGGTTTTGGATAAAGGCTTACCTTTTACTTTTTTATACTTATAAAACCCTCCTACGGCCGCTATTACATTAGGTGTAATTCCTTGTAGATAATTGTCAGCCCTAACCACTCTGTCAAAAGATATACTTGAGTCATAGAAAAACTTGATTATTTCATCTTCTATTTGGTAGATATTTTCTTCTGGTTTATCTAATACGTCTATTTCTGACCCTATAGTTTCTTTAGCTATCTTTAACTTGCTCGAAGATCCTATGTCTATCCAGTTTTTTGTTTCTGATATTGTGAACAAAGAGCCTCCTTCAATCATCGCATTTATAGGCTCGCAATCTGACTGACTATCTTCTTTTATCTCTTGCCAAAATTTTTCATAATCATTTATACCGCAAATACCTATGTAGGCTAAATCTTTGCTAAGTCCTTCTCCTTTATCTTTGAATCTAAAAAGAGTATTACCTATCTTGTCTATTGTTCTGTATTGGTCATTGCTCTCTTCCTTGCTTCCTATAACCCAATTAGTTTCTGGTTTGGCGATTAAATCGTACTTAACGATAGTGTCGCAAGAGTTAAATATAAATGGGCATTGCAAATGACTCTTAGCTTGTATCATAGACAGGCCTTGGCAGCTACCTTCGCCTTTATAATTATCAACCCAAACAAAAGTAAATTTTCTATTTGGATAAACTAAATTTAAAAAATCTCGGACTTGATCTCCATAATAACCTAGGGTTACAACGACCTCAATATCTTTGCTATACTGGTCTAGTATGTGGCTGATAGCAGGCTTGTCTCCCACTCTGACTAACGATTTATTTGTGAATTCAGTTAGCTCGCCTAACCTACTGCCTATACCGCTGGTTGTTAGTAATACTTTATATTTCATTTGGGTTTGGGCTGACTACTCCGCTTTTCTCAAAACTAGAAGTATAATTTCCATCTATATAATTTATTTTATTTATAGTAGGCTTAACTCTTATATTGACTACATCTCTGTATCCTTTAATAACTGGATTGGCTCTATGGCAAGTATTATTATTGAATGCAAAAGTCGTACCTTTCGGGCCGGTAACTTTTTGAGGCGTATGACCTGAAACTTTTAACTCTTTTACTTCTTCCGTGACCCTCGAACCATTAGGGGCTTTGTTCCATTTTTCTGGCCCTTGTCTGTAGCTATTGAACATATAACCTTTACCGTTAGGTTTTGATAGATATTCAAAAGGTGAGTTGTCTTCATCCACATCATTTAAATATATTATATTCTTGACTATTTCGTTTGGGTTATTATCGTAATGCCATATATAAGAAGAATCTCTTTCGCATTTTGTTGTTCTGTATATATAAATTTTATCGACATACAAGTGACAACCGTACATAGTATTTTCTAAATGTGGAACAATATAGTTAGATATTATTTTTAAATCTTCGCCTACACTTTTCCATATATCTGGATACTCAAGCATTATACCTTGTCTTTTGTTGTTAGAAAAGAAGTTGAAAACTTTTTCGGAAATAGAATTTACAGCAGCGGCGTAATCTAACCCGAAAGTATTTACAGGTATGGGTCTGGCTGGGTCGTTATAGAAGTTTTCTAGTTTAGGAGGAAACACTCCTCTATTTTCCTGCTTCCATTTATCTCTGGCTATCTCAAAGTATTGTGGATAATTCATGGTTTTGGCCTCCAGCAAACAAATATAGCTCTATAGCCGCTTGAATAGGCGTCATAAACAAATAAAATTCTAACTAAATCGAAAAACTTAGACAGGAAGTTGTACATGCTTTTTGGGGATATATCCATTAGCTTGTGGTCAAGAGGAGTCTCAAGGCATAAATACTCTGTCCTAGAAGCAATATCATGTAGAAAGTTTTCTGCTCCTTTGTTGTTGGGGTATATCTGATGAAGCACAGAAGATAGGAATGTTAAATTGTATTTATTTTTATCGTTTTTTACGAAGTCAACTGCGTCCGCTTGTATGTATTCTATATTATCCAGCCCCGTTATTTCATCTCTGATTTCTTTTGATAGCTGTATATCTTCTTTACATAAATCTACTCCTGTTACAGATGAAGCTCCGGCCAAACTTGCTTGAGTTGAGAAAAATCCTTCGTTGCAGCCTAGGTCTAGGACTTTATTATTCTCAGCTTTATTCATATAATAAAAGTTGAGCTTCCTGTAACTGTCAAAGTTAATACCATCACTACTATAGCCTTCAAAAACATGGCCATTGTTGAATATGTGGCCTTGATATATCTTTCCTTTCCATTTATTGTCGCCTCTGGCTAGATACCTTTTAACAGCATTGTCGAAAATTTTCTTACAATCTTTCGGGCTTACTCTTGCTGGTATCTGATATCTGTCTTTATATACTTTAAAGCGATGAAAATCTACTACCTTATCTCCTACTATATTCTTTTTCTTGCACCATTCGTCTTCTGGGAAAAGGTTTTCTTTTATAAAGGTGTTATTAAATTTATTTAACAAACTTATAGATGTTGGTAGTTTGTCTTGTAAAAACTTGTGGTGATCCTCTGAAACCCATTTAGGCACAGTAAAGGATGAAGCCTGCTTTTCTAAATGTTCTACTTTCATTAAAATATAATCTGAGTCTACATTGTGCTCAATAATCTTTGGGAAAATGTCAAAATTTTTAGATTTAAAGTAGCTAAGGTTTTTATTTGTCTCTTCTAATGAGGCATACTTAAAGGGATTGTTTTTTATAATTTTTAAACCCACTCCGTCTTCTCTTTCTATATAATAAGAGTCGTCGCACTCCAATGCCTCGCCAGCAACTTTCTTTCCGTCGAGTATAACTCTTAATTTGCCTTCATGCTTACCTCTTTTAAAAAATTGTAAATCTGATATTCTCATAAAACTTTCCTCATCTCTTCTGTTAAAGGGAAATACTCCGCTGTTATATCCGATGGTACGTTATAATCTTTTCCTTCTCCTAAGTTATAAATTTTAAAGCTATACTCTTGCTGTAGCCTCTTGATGTGTTCCCAGAATATAACAAAATGCCTATCTTGCATTCTATGTCCATGCTTAAGATACCAGTTTGGCGCTTTCTTTTTGCCGTCAAAGGCATGAGTTAGATCCTTGTTAAGATATTTTGGGTTAGGGTTCATGGAGTTTTGGCCGTCGTTGCCTACTGTATAAATCTCAGACGCGCCAAGATATATAGCTAATATAATTAACTTATGACCTATACCTAGATTAGAGGAACATCTTGTATAGTTGAAAGATATACTGTCCTTAAACTGTTCCGTAAAGTGTCTTATTGTATTAAAGTCAAAACACTCATGCACAAAATTAGTAACCATAGGAAAAGTAAGCAAGCTCTCATTCTTTTTTATTGTTTCTATAAGTTGCTCATTTTTAAAGTCTGTTATAGAAGAGAATAGTATTAAGTCTACCTGCTTCTCTGCAAAGTTTTTATTTTTATAGAATTCATTTACAGTCCACAGATGATCATAATCTATATTATCCCATTTGACATCGCTTCCAGAAGGTCCGCCTACTGCTATCATGATTTTTTTATCTTTGAAGTGCGCGTAATGCTCTGGCCTGCTTAGCATCATATCGCAATTTCCATATTGTAATACGTTAATCCCATCTTCCGAGAAAGGGTGAAGTTGTTTAATTTTTTGTATATACTCGTTATATAGAAAATCCGTATACCTTGATCCTTGTGGCATAAAAAAGTTTTGTTCTTTGCCGCGATTCCTTGGGACTACATATTGATACTCACTAAAACAGATATCGTCTTCTAGGTCGTACCAGATTCTCTCTGGATAGACATTAACGGGTATAACACTCTCTAAGTATTGCTGGAGTTTTTCTTTGCTGGCTCCTGAGCTATCGTCGAACTTACCATTCTCATAGCACAGAACACAGTTCTTTAATTTTTGTCCTAATTCAAACATTTTGTTGCTTTATCCCAATTTTGTTTTTGTTTGTTTAGCGTGTCTAAGGCTTTAAGGAAACCTATGCCATCATGAAAGTGGCCCTGCCAAACTTCTATAACTTTAATTTTTTCTGAATCTAAAAATATAGAGAAGTCACCTATGTTTCCAGACCCTATGTCTAAACCTTCTCCATCAACCCCCTCTGCGTCAGCAAGATGAAAGTGCCCGATGCGATCTTTGAGTTGATTGTACCAGTCAAGCCAGCTTTCTTTTGAATATTCTGCTGAAAGAGACAGGTGGCAAAGGTCTAGAGTTATATCTATGTTTTTGTTATTTATATATTCAATGTCTTCTTGAGAGTTAAATAGATCAAGCTTCACAGAGCCTCCAAAATACCAAGCGTAGGCTGGTAGCCATTGGGGATATATTTTATATTCGCTAGCCTGCGGGAGATAATAAAACAAGTCCTCTAAGACGTCTTCTCTTTTTCTGTCACACCTTTGAGAAAAACTTCCAATTATAGGTATATGTTTTCCTATTTTATTACTTATTTGTTTTGCAAAATCTCCAGTTCTTTTTATCAGCTCTCTGCTGTCGTTTCTTGTCTGCGTGTCTATTGATATTGGGTCTACTATTCTATTTCCTTCTAAGTAGTCAGGCAGATGTATTGATATGTGGTCGTCTTTGTTTACTTTAGAGACTGAGTCTAGCAAGCCTTCCGAAAATACTTCTGTATAAGAGAGATGAAACTCGTAAACTCCTGTATTTATAAGATCTCTATACTTATTTATATCGTGAAGCCTGACTGGTATACCTACTAGATTTTGTTTCGCAAATACTGATAGCTCATCTTTATTGTAACTTGCTACTTTTGTGAAATGTCTTTTCGATAAAGCTTCTCCTTTATTTAAGTTTATGAATAAGGGTTTGTCTTTATAGTCCTGAAGGTACTCCCCTACAGACATCCCAACTCGAGGAGCTTTAACTTCAAAATCAGAAAGACTATGAGACATAAGATTGATTCCGTGTCTTTTTGCGTACATGCCCGTACCTAGGTTCTGCATGTTTAAAATCTCACCTTGGTTTGGTAATCTGTTCTTATCGCCCATGATATCGCTCATGTTGCGAGCGTATTTATCAAGCAGCTTAAAGTCTTCTATTTCAGAGCTAGATGAATCATCCAAACCCTTGCCATTAACGTCATTTGTTAAGTGTCTTTCTATCCATTTGGCTCCTATAGCCATGGCCATTAAGCAGACCTCTATGTCTTCATCATGGCTAGAGTAACCCACTTCCTTAAAACCTAACTCTTTTAGTTTGTTTATAAATAATAGATTTTGAGCGCCTAGTTTAGTTGGGTAGTTGGGAACACAGTGAAAAATAATTAAATTTTTATCAATAAATTTAGTTAGAGTGTCTTCTATTTTTGTTACTGAGTGTCCTCCCGTGCTAACCATTACTTGCTTCTTTGTTTTTAGCAAGCTTTTTATTAATTCATAATTAGTACACTCTGCAGAAGGAACCTTAAAAAAATCAAAACTGTTGCAAGCTGGGCCGAATACTTCGTAGTCCTCCACTCTAAAGAAGCTCATGCCAGACTTCATACCTAAAGATCTAGCTAGGCTGGCAAGAGATACCAAGTCCTTTATTGCTAGGTCTGTTCTAGCTATCTCTGCAGAGAGTATCTCGTCACCTATCTCGTTAGATGATTGATAAAAAGTGCGTACATTTCTAAACTGAAATTTAACTCCCCAACAATTAGCTGAAGCCGCCTGCCTTACTAGAGACTTTGCTTCTTCTAGGTCGCCGTTGTGATTGCAACCTATCTCAGCAATTATAAATGGTCTCTCTTTGCCCACTATCTTAGTCCAGAGTTATACAAAGACTCACACATGTCGAACTGCCATTGATAGTCTATATCTAGGCATTCTCTCTCCTGCATTGGGAAAAGCTCTATATCTCCCGGTTTGTTGAAATCCCCCATCCAAATACCTTCTCCTATCTTATCCATCCTGCCTGCATATAGACAATGAGCAGCTTCGTATGTCTCCTCTACGAACTTGCTATTCATGACAGCCTGACCTTCAGGCCAAGGAGTGACTAGATCAAATTGCTTATTCCAGAAGTAATTCTTTTTCTCCATAACTCCGAACATACCTTCTGATTTTGAGTGTAAATAAGCTTTAGTGAAATTTTCTATAGTCTCTGTTTTTAGAAACGGAGCACAAGCATTTATTAATACGCAATACTTATATGGTAGTTTGTTCCACCATTCATACATAAGACTCATAGGTGTACCTTCTGAATCTGCTGACTCTTGAGATCTGCTAAAGATATTAGAATCTTTTTGCACACATATAGATTTTAACTCGTCCTCATAAACAGAAGCAAAAAACTGAGAGCTAGGGATGAACGAGGAAGAGTTTATCTTGTCTAGAGCTATGTGCATTAAAGTTGTACCTGAGAAATCTTTTATCATTTTCTGCGGTACTCTCTGCGAACCAAGTCTGGCTTGTATTATAAAAACTATATCTTTTAGATCTTTCATTTGTGAAATTTGTGTCCTTCTCCTAAGTTAATGAATTCTATATCTGGAAAAAGTTCTCTTGTATACTTCCAGAAAAATTTATACTGCTTATCAAATAACTCTTCTGTAAATATGCCCGGTAATGTTTTCTTTCCGGGTTCGTGAGCATGGTCTCCTTTATATATTGGTTCATAACCATCTAAGCCAACAAACTTTATTTCTCTGCATTTTAAAAAACAGGCGAACAGAATCATTCTTGGGCAAACACCTAATCTTGCGTAGAATTTAGTGTGCATAGCAAAGTACTTCTCGTAGTTATCAAACTCATAATCAAACCAACGAGGGTGTACTTCGAATCCTAAGTATGGCTTAAAATTCTCTCTATATTCTATAAACTCTTTAGATTTTAGATTTGGTTCCGCCATTAACATAGCTAAGTCTACTTTTATAGACTTAAACCTAGGGTTTAAATAAAAATGATTACATGCCCACGTGAAGTCTCTTTCTGTCGCATCATAATCTAGCTTATTTGTAGATGGCCCTCCTCCAATTATTAATACCGTTTTATCTTCGTACTCTTTAAAGTAATCTAGATCTGAGTAGACAATGTGGTCATTTGCTTTAACTGACTGACAAAACTTTGAAAAAGATGATTTAAAATCATTAAAAACCCATTTAGGAAAAGGCTGAGAAGCTCTGTTGTGCTCAAAACATCCTTGCATTATCCTCTTAGCTTTTTTCTAACTGGCTTTTCTGAATCAGTAACTTTTATTTCGCCGTCTCCGTGTGCTTGCTCCAGTTCTCTTATACCGCTTACTAACTTAAATAACCCTTGTGGTTCTAAGGAGCACATGTGATCGGAACCCCACATAGTTCTGTCAAGAGTTACATGTCTCTCTATAATTTCTGCGCCAAAATATACAGCGGAAACGGAAGTGCCTAACCTGAACTCATGCCCGCTGTAGCCTACGGCTATATGCTTATACTTTTCCTTAAGCGTTTTTATGCAAGACAGATTAAGCTCATTTAGTGGCGCTGGATAAGTAGAGTTACAGTGAAGTATAGCTATGTCTTTATACTCACAGTGAACTTCGAGCTCGTAAATAGCTTCGTCTATCTCCTCTGGGGTGCTCATTCCAGTAGATATAATAATCTTTTTACCTGTCTCTCCTGCCGCTTTTATCAACTTTTTATTCGTTATCATAGCAGAAGGTATTTTAATGAATGGTAAATCATACTGCTCTAAGAATTTAAGGCTATCTATATCCCAAGGTGAGGCGCTCCAAGCAATGCCCTGCTGTTTGCAGTAACTGTCTATTTCGTCGTACTCTTCTTTATTAAACTCTACTTTGTATTTGTACTCTAGATACGTCATCTTGCCCCAAGGAGTGTCCCTTAAGACATTTTTTTGGTGCTCAGGTACACAAACGTCAGGATTGCGTTTTTGGAACTTTACAGCGTTACAACCAGCAGCGGCAGAGATGTCAATCAGCCTTTTGGCAATGTTTATATCTCCGTTATGGTTTATGCCTATTTCTGCTATTATGTAGACTGATTTCATGATAATACTTTAAGATTTATTCCCTTACTGGTTATCCATTCTTTTATACTGGGAACTGCTTTTGCGTTTAACTCCATATCCCAAGGTATCTCACAGCCTTTGTTAAACATGAGATCTTTGTCTTTTTCATTATAGAAGTGACTACCATGTTTGTCTAGATCCCATCCTATAGTCGTTATAGACTTGACTCCAACATGGATAGCCATATAAAAAACAGTCTCAAGCATTATGCCGGGACCTGTACATCTTTCTGTACATGTTTTGCTAAACAAATAATCGTCGTAGTTTCTTTTAACTACCAAGGTGCTTTCCTTGCCACCTACTTGTTCTACGAGGGGGACTTTACAAAAAACATCACATCTTTGATCTTTGTTCCATCTCTCCCCTAGGGCAAAATTACTACTTGCAACGACAACTTCTGGACTATGGTCTGCATACCTATAAGGTATGTTCATGTAGTCAGTTGGAAGGTTGGAGCAGTTCCAGAAATGAAAATCGGTATACTCCTTAAATTCTGTATCGTAAGCTTGTTTTACGGCAAATACTAAAGACTCATCTAACTCGTAACCAAACTCTTTTGATGTGATAAGTTTCTTTTTGTATTTGTTTAGGGAC
>TARA_R100001594_G_scaffold44_5_pt1 | contig 27125 bp, 38 predicted proteins | sample TARA_R100001594 | Tara Oceans TARA_R100001594 (sample SAMEA2622752) | marine metagenome | biome: marine biome (ENVO:00000447); feature: marine epipelagic mixed layer (ENVO:xxxxxxxxx); material: "saline water (ENVO:00002010), including plankton (ENVO:xxxxxxxx)" | depth 150 m | reverse complement strand
AAAATGTTCGTGTAACTCCTAAATTTAAAGGAGAAAAAGCTGAAAAACCGCCAAGAGGTAGAAGAAAAGAACCTGAGATTATAGAAGTTCCTGAATTTGTTGGACGTATAGAGGGTTTTGTAAAAGAGCTAACAAAAGGTTGGAAAAACGCACCTGAAATTAAAGTTGTAAATAACTTTCCTGATTTAATAAAAATCACAGAACAAGATATGGCTGTAGGCGGTGTGGATAGAATTATGGAGGGTATGTATAGTCTTGAGAAACTAAATAGGTTATCACCCGAACAGCAGAGAAACATAAAAGGTATATTTGACAGTAATACAAACACTGTTTATGTCATAGCAGCTAATAACACAAACAAAAAAGATGTATTAAAAACTATTCTGCACGAATCTATAGGACACTATGGTCTTAGATCTATTCTTGGTAAAGATTATAAAGAAACTATGAATAGGTTGTATAACACCGACAAAGAAATACAATATGCTGCCAACCAACTAATGAAAGAACAAGGACTATCTAAAGAGGAAGCTGTTGAAGAATTAATTGCAGTAGCAGTAGAAAATACGTTTGTTGGAAGAAGACCTGAAGCAGGACAAGAAGGGTTCATGGCAGCTTTGAAAAAGTTAATTCAACGCACTCTAAAAGCAATAAAACAATCTATGCAGAATTTAGGGTTTCCTGTTTTAAGCAACACCGAAGTACAAAATATCATTGCTCAGTCTGCTAATTATGTAACTAACAATATTGTAGCCAAGTCTCGTAAAGCAACCGTGGGTACAGAAACAGGCGCTGAAAGGTTTATGTTTAGAGATGCTTCAGTCATGGCTGATGATATGTTAGTCAATAACTTTTTAGATATGAATGTTTCTAATTCTAAAGGCCCAACACCCGGTTTTTTTAGCACAATATCTAGTGCTATTTTTGAAGCGCCTAGATTTCTTTCTAATGTTGCAAGGAAACTAGAAGCACAAATAGCATACAAAGGGTCTTCTGTTGAGAGAAAAGCAAGAAAATTATACAACAATAAAACTAGAGATGCGATAGGCGATATTAGACCTGATATATTAATGTTACAAACAGAACATGCTGATTCTTTGTCTACCGCAGTGATGAGGTTGGGTAGGTTAGTTTTTAACAAGGTATCTGGGTTTGAAGCTACTCAAGGAGATGCTTCTTTAACAGGGGTATTTGAGAAAGTTGGTAGGTTAGGAGAAGAGCTAGGAGATATTAAAAAAGCAGAAAAATTAGTTAATGATGGTTTAATTATAATTAGAGCAAAAGACTTAATAGGAAAAGGTATAATCCCTGATGAGTTATTACCTACTAAGGAGCAAATAAAAGTAGGGGAAGAGATACTAAAAAGATACGACATAATAAATGAAATTCATCAAGAATTTACTTCTTTTAAAAACGGCTTGCTTGATAATATGGTTGACGCTGGAAGACTATCTAAAGAAAGGGCAACAGAGTGGAAAAAGGCTATAGGGTATGTGCCTTGGGACAGAATAAAAGAAAATGAAGAAAAGATATTTTCACAAACTCCTGCACAATTTTTTAAACCACTTAGCACTAGAGAAATGGGGCCACTAAAGGGTAGTAAAGACGAAATAAATAGTGTTTTAGAAAATATGGTTGGTCTTACGTTTTGGATGGTCAAAAGTTCTATGCGTAACCATGCGGCTTTATCTATTGTAGATACTTGGATTAAAAATGATTTAAATATAGAAAAAATTCCGGATAAAAATGTAGATAAAGATGCAGATAATATAGTAACCGTATATAGAAATGGTAAGGCAGAATACTACGCATTTGACGATATCTTAGACGTGTATGCGTTTAAAGGTCTTGAAGTGATAAGTGGACCTATTATAAAAGCTATGACAGGTTTGTCTAATTTATTAAGAAAAGGTGTTACTGCAACACCACAGTTTGCTATTAGTCAGTTGTTTCAAGATAGTTTTAGAGCTATGACTTTATCAGGAACAGATAACCCATTCAAAACAGCAACCAGAGTTATAAATCCGTTAAGTTATGGTTCAGTTAGATTAGGTACAAATGAAGTAGTGGAACAATTAAAGCGGTATGGTATCGTAGGCGCATATGATTTTATGCCGGGAAGAGAAAAAGATGAAGTGCTTACTGCTTTTAACTTAAAACAAAGAGGTAGAACTAGAAAATTTTTTGATTTTTTTGAAAACTTTTCAATAGCATCGGATGCTAACCTAAGAAGGGCTGTGTATGAGCAAACTTTAGAAGAAACAAAATCAGAACAGTTTCCTGATGGTGATGTATTAGCAGCACGTATTGCAGCGCAAGAAATTATTAATTTTAAACGTCAAGGTGCAAATAGATATGTAAGTGTGTTAAGACAAATTGTTCCGTTTATGAACGCTTATATTCAAGGTATGAGTGTGTATTTAAGAACCATGCAAGGTGTGGGCGTTAGCCAAAGGGAAAAATATATAGCACAAAGATTATTCTTAAAAGCAGGCCTCAAACTGGCGACACTTAGTACAATTTATACGTTCTTAGTTGGAGAGGACGAAGAGTATCAACAACAAAATGAGTACGTAAAAGATAAAAACTTTATAATACCCGGTACGGGCCGTAAAATACCTGTTGCTCCAGAGATAGGGTTTTTGTTTAAAGTTATACCTGAAAGATCTATTAATTATGTTATTAGTCAAGGTACAGCAAGACCAGAAGATGCTCAAACATTTAGAGAAAACCTAACACGTGCGGCTTTTGATTCATTCTCTAGTCCTAACTTAACACCCCAAGCTTTTAAAGCCCCTGCTGAAGTGTTTTTAAATTACTCATTCTTTAGAGATGCTCCCATAGTTCCTAGAGGATTAGAAGATGTGGCTTCGGAGGAACAATTTACTTCTTCAACATCTGAATTAACTAAAATGATTGGTCGGTTTACTGGATTAAGTCCTATAAAAACAGAATATCTTATTAGAGGAATGACAGGTATAGCAGGGGGCACTTTAATAGATTTAACTAACGTGATTAGTTCTAAAGTTATGGGGCGTAAGGAATATAACCTGTATGAATTACCTGCATTTAAAACTTTTTCGTATGACAAGATACCGTCTGGTGATAAGTCGGAATACTATAAATTTAGAGATGAACAGGCAAGAGTTACGGACACAGTTAACTTATTAATAAATCGCCAAGATTTTGAAGGTTTAATTAGGCTTTTAGAAAAAGATGAAAACCTTAAACTATATATTTTAGGTGAATCAGTGCGAGCAGTTCAAACGCAACTTAGTGATACTAGGGCGCTTAAACGGATTATAAATGAAGATCGTACCTTACCATCAGCAGAAAAAACTAGGTTAGTGAATGAGATAGATAAGTTAGATAACGACATTATACGGATTATAAATATACCGTATATAAAGAAAAATATCTTAGGTAGATAAAAAAGCCCTTGATGGTATGTCCAACCACCAAGGGCAAGTAGACTTTTTTATCATTTGGGAAGGAGAGTCAAACCACAAAAAAGTCAGGGTAATTTAAAATGAGTAAATTACACCCAATGTTATCATTTTACTCTCCAACATCGCAACCCATATTTGTTCTTCTCCACCACTTGTTTGCATATTACGTCATATTTACGCCTATTTGCTTCTGCTAAAACATATTCTTTTACGGGGTTTATATCTAAACAGGGGATAAAAATGGAAGTATCAGGTTTAAAATCAATCCAAGATATCTTCACTGCTAGACCCATTATCTTTATCATCTGTAAACACCTCTAAATCAAAACTATCTAACTTTTTAGTATCAAACTCAAGGCATCGAACACTATTTGATGCACTAGCAATGGATGTACCTGCTAACATTCTTTTCTTTTTTATACCTCTGTAAGAACCGTTTTTCTTATAATCCAACAAAGAATCCTCAAAACTTATAAAGTTTTTACTACAATATTGTTGATACATAGATTTAGATACGTATAGTCTATTCTCATCTTTTTCTATTCTGGCCACGCATGAAGTTCTAGGTTCTTTTATAGCGCCCATATCTAACCCAGTGCGTTTATCTTTTTTAACATTAACAACTGTAATACCTAAAGGATGCGAGTTTAAGAAAGCCCCCAATATTTCCCCATATTCAGTTAAAGAATCTTTGTTACTCTTACGACTACTTTTTACAAGACTAACTGCATAATCAAAAACAGGTTGTATAGGTATGTCGTGCAAGCCTAACTCTTTAGCTATAATACCTCCTGTTAGTGCCACGGCTGTGCCTGCTGACCAAAACCTTTCTGTGTTTTTTATTTCAGCAGCTTTATCCATTTTTTCATTTATTTCATTAAGTCTTGCAATTACATCTGGTAAATTGTTCACACAATATTCTATATATGGCTTTATAGCATGCCCATAGTGTTTACTTACCCTACCAAAATGTGCTTTAGACCAAGTAGGATCATCAAACTTATCAACGGGTAATTTATCTTCTAATACACGCATTAATTCAGCGTCAGGAAAAGCTTTAATTGATAAAAGAGCATCTCTAATTCTTGTGTTAGATGTTGATACCACAGGTATAGACCAAGTAGTTTTATTAAGTCTTTCTCTATTTACTCTTGCGTCCATTCTATTTTTACCTCGTCCAGATGTAATGTCATATACCAGATCACTCATTAATCTTGGATCTAAGTTTGTTATTTCATCAATTGTGGGTGTTAGGTTTTGCATAGTGCCTAACCTTTGCATACGAGAGTTATGTGTGTCACTAGACTTTAATATTAAAGCTTTTGGATTACCATAAATGCTATTCATTAAATGAAGCACAGAGGATTTACCTACCCCACTACCCGGAGAAAATAAATTAAATAATAGCCCGTCTAACATACCATCTCCTACAAACTTCATAAGAGGGCCACCAAAACCCATAAAAAATGCAAAAGCTTTACCTATTCTATCTTCATGTGCATAAGCGTTTATAATATCTTTCCATGTGTGAAAATCCCCTTTTTCGTGAAACATTGGAACAAGAATAAGAGTAGCCGTGGTAGGAGGGCTATACATAGGTTCTTTTGCACCAACTTTAATTTCTTTATCACCATAAACAAAAACACCATCGTCTTCTGTCCAACCAAATTGTCGTCTAGCAATCTCTGCTTTCTTTTCGCTTTGTAATTTCTCTACTGATCTATTTATATATTGCATAAGATGATCCTGTTTCTTTCCTAGTACGGTTATGCCATGAAATGATATAGAAGATAAAAATTTATCTTTAGCTAGTGTAGAACTCAAAGGTATTATAAACTCTCTTACCCCATCTTTTGGTAGATGTAACCGTAATAAAATACTTTCCCCATCTTCTGGGTCATGGATTCTTTTAACAACATAAAAGTCATATGGGTAGATTAATTCATCTCTAACTACTTCATCACTATTTTTAGGTACATCTGCTCTTCTATATATACCCCCAACTTTTCCCCGATAAAATGGAAAAGGATACTCAGGTATATTGTAAGTCTTTTTGTTTTCAGTACCGTTCTCAATTACGTCTATGACATTATCTTCTTCTGATGCTTGTATTACCTCTTTACCAATGATTATAGGGGAGGTTATTTTTAACTTACATCCTTCACATATTTTAGAGTTTTCTTTTTTATACCAAGCGCAAGTATATGGGCCTTTTGTTAAACTTGCTTTATTAAGTGCCTCCTCCATATTGTATTTAGGATACTTTTGAGACATCTTTTTTATTGCTGTTTCCTTATCTACACATCTTTCTGCTATAGACAACATGGCTCGCCACAAAGGTTCTGCTAAAGTTTCTTGATTCTCATACGCATATTTTATTTGAGCGCACCCCACACCCTGCATGGATTTCTTATAGATTGTTTTAAATATATTTTTGTAGTTTTTTTGAAGTGTTAGAGACGTAGGATTTATTTGTTTAGAAAAATCTCTGTTCTTTAATTCTTCAAAGATAGATATATCTGTATTTAAACAATCCTGCATAGAGGAAAGATTTAATTTAGCTCCATGCAATAAGACTTCTACCGGCTTTGGATCATTGTTATTTTTAAAATTTAAAGTTTCTGGAACTCTTAATATCTGTGCAGCATTTGCTGTTACTGCATTATCAACTAAGAAGCCCTCACTAATACACGAACTTTTTAAAGATTCAGCAATCCCTACCCACTTAGAAGTTTCTATTTCATTCTCTAAGACCCAGTAAACGTGCAGCCCATTACCTGAATTAATAATTAAAGATGGTTTGCAAAGATTTGTTTTCTTACAAAACTTCTTTAGTGCTAATGTTCCTTCCTCTTGGGTCTTGTAAGGTTTCTTTTCTCCACAATCTATATCTACAAAAAAACATTTAATTGCTTTTGCTTTTTCTTTTGTACGGCGACCATCACCATTAAAAGTTGCAACAGCTACATAAATATCCCATTTGTCTTTAATTAATTCATCTGTTTTTAATACTAATTCTTCCTTTGTATCTACAAATATTTGTTTGGTTACTTTCTCAGGCTGTCCTACATCTTTCAAAGTAAATAAACAATACGAACCATTTGTTGGTAGAACAAAAGAAAAAAAGTCTTTTTTTGATAACATAAAAGTTTCTCATATTTTATTGTTCTAATTTTTTTATTAACTTTTTTACTTCTTCTAAATATGGACCCCGAACTCTAGTTTTACCTGTAAACCAATTGTAAATAGTCATACGAGTAACTTTTAAAAATTCAGCGACATCGTTTACTGGGATGTCATTTTGAACACAAATACCACCCAACTTAACCCCCAGTAAACTATCATCTGCATTTTGAATAAGTTCTATAAAGTCCCTAGAATATCCCTTCGCCATGCGTTACTCCTCATCGTCATCCCATTCATCCAAGACCTTAGTAACCTTTTCCTTTACAGCAGGTTCACTTTCTTTTTTAGTACTAACTTTTCTTGGCTCTTCTATTGTAGGCTTTACGTCTATAGTTTTCGTTGAGTTTTCCTCAGTGCTACCTCCCTGATTTGTCACCCATGTGTTTGTCTGTTTAATCCACTCTAAAAACATATTTAAGTTTTCCTGATCTTTAGCCTTAAACTTTATGTCTTTATTGTCCTTGCTAGTGACTTTTGGAATATAGGTTTTGTAGTCACCCTCACCTTTTTGTTCAGACCCAAAAACAAGTTCACGTCTCGGTAAAAGAATTTTAGATGCGTTCATTTCACCTATGATTTCACCCATTACTTTAAAAGCAGTATTATTTGTAATATCCCAAACAAAAGGTGTAGGTTCATCTAATTCAATTTTTTCACCTGCCTCATTAAATGCCGTAGAAAACGTTACTAGACCTAAAATAACTCGTACTCTTCTAGTAGACTTTTGCAACTGCTGATCGCTATTGCTCATACTTTCATAAGTCTTTTCGTCCACATATCCCCTGTGTGGTCTACCACAGTTTATGGTGCCATTACTATCAGGTAAATCTTCGGTAAATTGAGCTGCGCTCATAACAGAATTAACGTACTTTTTATCATCGGTCACATACCTCTCAAATTTAAACCTTTGCATAAACATACGTATTTTAGCTTCTTTACCGTAAATTTTACGAGTCGAATCATTTTCAGATATCTCCAAGACAAAAGACCCCGGATCAACTACTTGATAGGATTTCGTTTCACCCTTAACTTCAGTTTGACCTAAAACACCTTCTTTAATAATCTTTAGTCGTGGTAGGCGTAACCCACTTTGCTTTTCTGAAACCTTATCAGAAGTCATACCTAAAGCTTCTGCAAGACTGTCGTAATCATCTTTCAATGTGATATTTGACATAATAAATAATCTCCTTTTTGTTGTTAATTAATCATGCCCATTACATGAGCTAAATTTGTAAAGTTATTCTCATTAAGTAAGTCTATATCCTCCTTTTTTAAAGAAATTGTATGGGTATCATTAGCGTCCGAAATTATTTTACTCACGGCTAATGATTCTGTTTGTTTTAAAGCTATATCAAACTCAGAATTATCCAATATACGTATTGGTCTAAAAGTTATCCGAACACCATAGTTATCTAAATTTAAATACATTTCTGTAACAACAGAAGTTATTGGGGCATTATTCTCAGCTATCTTTTTACAGTACGCTTGAAGAGGTAGTTTCTTGTAAGTGCCCTTACCAAAAATTGACCTAGAAGGGATATTTAATTGGTAAACGTCCCCACCAATATCTGTCTCTAATACCACAGCAATGCGTTGTTGGAATTTACATGCTCTACTGTTATTTGGGCCAGAACCCTTCACATTATGTTCGCAGTCATAACAAACCTTTGATTGTGGGGTAGTAGACAATTTACTAGGTTTGATACCATCAATAGAGTAACAGTCTGGAGTTCTTGACTTATCTTCTTTATACTCACCTTCATAATAAACTCGTGAGATATGTTTAGAAGCCCCAACAATTACTACATTTAATCCATGCCCCTCTAAACAATTAGTCTCTTTCCCATCAGACATTAATCGCCACCGATTATTTTTAATACTGATTCGTTTCATTTAGGTCTTTCTACGAACAGAGATAGCATATTTACTATCTACAATTAATCCGGGAGGTATTTTATCTGGGTTTTCTTGGAGAAACGTAGACATGTTGTTTTGAGAGATACGCTTTTCAAGTAATTCTATTGCATCATTTTCTTTAACAAACGAAGAAAACGCCTCAAAGTCAGCCGTCCTATAACGTTTTTGTACCCGTCTAGTTATTGTTCCAAATTCTGTACGTAAACTATCTGCGCCTGTATCTTTACAAACCTCTAGCAATGCCTCTTCGATAGTCTCTAAACTTTCTTTTAATTCAGAATCTCTCTTCTCGTAATCGCTTAAAATCTTTTTTCGCTCGTCACGAATTTTTACGTAAACTTTAACCAATTTATCTACTTTCATCGTTCTCTCCCTCCGATTAATAGAATACTTATAATTAATAATACTAAATAATATAACCTTTATTATACATTGTCAATAATATTTTTGTATAAATCAATCAATTTATTATGAACGTCTATTTTAGATTGAAGCATTTTATACATTTTCTTCTCTACGTTTGAGCCTTGTAAATGAACTACTGTGCAAGGGTTTTTCTGCCCGGCTCGATGCACTCTTGCGTTTGCCTGTAAGTAAGTTTCTACAGACATAACGGCTGACCAGTATACCACCACATTAGCAGCATGAAGAGTTACTCCATGCGATGCAGCTTGAGGTTGTATGACTAAAATTTGTGGGTCTTTTGTTGTTTGGAATCTATTAAAGATATCGGTTCTTGCATGAACAGAAACCCCTCCGTGTATCACATCACACGTATATTTATTTTTAAGTAAATAGTCCTCAATAAGATTTATAGCGTGTCGGTAAGGCGCAAACACGATAACTTTATGGCTTGCTTCATCAATAACTTGTGTTAATTCTCGTAATCGGTTAGATACATCAAATTCAACTGTTTCACCGTTATCTGTGTAGACGGCACCACAACTTAATTGTAGTAGTTTATTTAGGTTAGCCGCAGCGTTAACGGTTGTTATCTCTTCTCCGGCTGCAATGGTTAACATATCTTTTCTTATTTTTTCGTAGAATGTATTTTGTTGTTTTGTAAGAGGTACTTGTCTTGTTGTGTATGTCATTTCTGGTAAATCTAAACACTCCTCTTTTGTAAAACGAATAGCAGGTTGTAGTGCTTTGTGTACAACGTCTTCTGCTTTATCTTTAGGAAGCCATATAAATTCTGAAACTTTATACATCACCATGTCTTTAAATGACCCAAAATATTTTGGTACACCACTAGGATTAATAATTTTAGCTAAACCATAAGCGTCTGTAGGTGATTGTGAGGCAGGTGTGCCAGTTAACATCCAAACCCATGTATGAGGTTTTATTATAGAATTTAGTATCTTCCATCGTTTAGTAGTAACCGTTTTATAAGCGTTAGCTTCATCAACAACTACTAGATCAAATTCGTTTTCGTTTACTGCATCTCGTATAATTTGTAGTCCATCATAATTACAAATCACAAACTCAACATCAGAATTAACCACGTCAATTCTTTTTTCTCGTGAATAACTGTGCGCTATACCCACTGTTCTATGAACGGCAAATTTAAATAAATCAGCTTGCCAAGCCGACTGCATAATAGATAAAGGACATAGCACCAGAACCTTTTTTATACGTCCTAGTTTCATTAAGTAATCGGCTGCCCATATTACACTTGCAGTTTTACCTGTGCCTTGTTCGTTAAATACAAAAGCTCGGCGATTTAAAGTAAGAAAGGATGATGTTTCTTTTTGATGTTCAAATGGTTTATATCTCCCACCCCATTTGTATTTAGAATATATTGGACTTGGTACGTTCTTTATATTTAAGTTTTTTAAAACTTGAGCCTCTTCTAAACCCCAGTTAACAACAACTTCATGGGAAGAGACAGATTTACTTTTGGGTATTACTGTAGTAATTTTTTCCGGCTGACGTACCTTCAGCAGTAAAGCTTTGTCTTCGATAATTTGCATATACTCTCCTTTTTAAAACACGTTTAATACACGTACAGACCAAAGTAACGTTTTAAATTTTTTACTTAGTCAGTCTTTATTCTACTACTTTTTTTTATAATTTCTACTTCTATTTTTCTTTTTTGATTCTATTGTGTATCCGTCTTTGTTAGTACCCCCTCTACTCAACGGTTTTTTATGAGATACATCTTTCCCTTCTCTAACATCTGCTTTACCGTTTTTATTTTTATCGGGTTTTGTTTTATCTAATTTTCTACGGGCACGTTGCCGCTCCATTCTATTTTTATGCTCCCCACGTTCTTTTTGTTGCTTATATTCTTTTTTGTAGGGTCGTTTTTTATTTACATAAGGCATTTTTAATCTCCTCTACCATTATGAGGACAACTTAACACTGCACAATAATTTTTACAAGTAAAATTTGGTTTAGCGTTCCAGACATTAGATTTTATAGAATCTTCTAAATATTTAGTGTTATCTAACCAATACTGCCAATTAATCTCTTGATCCTCTTTTTTGTAGTTTGCTTTGATAAAGTCTTTTGATATAACAAATAATAACCCGGCTTTAACTTTTTTTATTTTAGGGAAATGCTTAAACATAGCTAAAGATAAAATCTCCAATTGTTTAATATCTGCGTATCTACTACTTTTACCGGTCTTGTAGTCCACCAAATAAGCTTTACTGTCACTTAAAATTATAAGGTCAGCAATACCTCTCCACCAAACGTTGTCATCAAAAAACCCACAAGGGTCTAAATCTTTAGTCAATCCCATACGGTACTCACATAACTTATCTCCGTCTATATGTCGTAATTTATCTAACATACCTCCTATATACGTTAACTCTTCTGGTAATTTTTTATTATCCTTAACGTAAACCTCGGCTGCTTCGTGAACTCTATTACCAAAAACTAAAGCCGTGCTCATAGGCTCTTTAACATCTTTTACTACTTTTAAATGGTAATATTTTTTTGGGCATTGTTTAAATAAACTCAACGCTGAATAAGACCATGTATAGTTTTTAAGTGTCCCCATAATTTTTACCTACACCTGACTCACAATCTAAAGGCAGGTCTTTGCACCAACTAGGTCTCCATTTCATACAGGTTTCAATAAATTTTACTCCTTCTTCTGCTTCTGTTTCCTTGACTATACAAGCAACAGCATCATGAACCGTTAATACAACTTTATATCTATTTGATATTCGTGCCATTTGTTCAGCAATGATACATCTAGCTAAAGCCTGACATATATTCTCTATAAGTTTACCACCATAAATTGTAGTAGTGTCTCTGGTCTTGTAAGAGTATTGACGTTTATAAATACCACCACCCTCGTTATCGCCAAATAAATAACGTTCAAACACGGAAAGATTTTTATACCTTTGCCATAAACCATTTGGTAATTGAAATCCTTCTTCGATTGGATTAAAAAATAATACGCCTTTCTTACCCAAAGTATTACCTGTCTTATTTAATATACTTTCTAAACATCTATCAGCTTGCTTCCATAAATTTTCTATTTGCGTATACGTGTTTCTATAAGTTTTAACAATGTGTTTAGATTCTTCTTCGGATACCTCCACTCCGAATGTCCTTAACTGATCTTGAAATCTAATTGCTCCCATACCATACCCACAGCCCAAAATTGTAGTCTTTCCCACAAACCTTTCCTGCTTAGTAATATCTTCTATTTCTTTTTTATATATAGCACTTGCCATGATCTTGTAAACATCTTCTCCTTTTGCGAACGCTTCAACTAAATCATGTTGTTCAGATAACCAAGCTAGAACTCTTGCTTCAATTTGTGAAGAGTCTGCGTCTATAATTACATAACCATCAATAGGTTTAATTGATTGCTTTAGTTTATTTCCATCTAAACCACGAGAAGGTAAATTTTGTAAATTAACTTTGTCATCTCCTCCCCATCTCCCTGTATGCGCTGCATAATATCTCAAGGGAACTGGCATCAATCCACGGTTAGCTATATCAATAAACCGTTGGGTTCTTGTTTCTTCTAAAGTAGTTTTGTTACCTAAACGTGCAGCGACCAAATCTCGTATTCTCTCGTTTTCATGTTTAGCTAATTTTCTAAAGTCCTCATCAGTTTTTGCAAACGCCCAAGCTTCATTGCCTGTGCGTAAGGATATTTTTGTTGGGGGGTCTATAGCTTCAACTTTCAGTAACTCAGCAAACTTATCGTTACTCATTAGATCTTCTTTACAGACATTTGCTTTTTTTAATAGCTGTTGTTTCCTTTCTATAGTCTCCTGTAAATGACTTGTCAGAAGAGGAACATCTAACTGAAGACCCGGCTCGGTAAACATCTTTAATGTTATATCTATAATTTTTAACTCTTTTGTGGGGAAATCAATAAGCAATTTTTCAAATAAATCATATGTAAGTTGTACGTCATTGCGACAGTACTTTGCATATTGCTCTAATTCAGATGAGGTAAAGTCTAATCTACGCTTACCCAAAGCGTCTTGTACTTCTAAACCTTTTTCTCCAAGATTATATTTCTTAGATAAATTCGCAAGGCTAACAGATTCAAATACACCATTAACTGCTCTTGCCATACATAACGTATCTGCTAATTTATAAGGGTGTATATTAAAATACCAAGACAGTATAGCTCCATCAAACATGGTGTTATGTGCCAACACCAAAGCATTACCCCAATTAAATTGAGATAGCCAATCTTTTGTTTCTTGTTTAGTACCAGAGAACCATTGAGAATCTTCTTCGTTAACTTTTAATGCAACGCCGATAACTTCAAATCTATCGTCACGTATATATTCTTCTGTAGTTAACTTAGATAAACTAAACTTCTTGTCATAATAAGTTTCAAAATCAATCGTTATCAACATTACTTATTTCGTCTAATAATGTTTTAAACATCTGGCCCTTAACTATAAATTTTTCTCTAGCATCTTGTGGATTCTTAGTTATCACAAATAAATCTTTACCAATTAAATGTTCAGTGACTCTACTGTGAATTGTGCTAGGTGAAGCGATCTCGTGTTGTTTCATTAAATCCGTTACCCTAATAGAATCCCCATTATTCCAACAAGTATTTGCATACGAGATAAGTTTTAAATCAACTAAATTTAGTTTGTATTTTTTAGTTAATGTCAATAATTTGTCAAACTGAATGTCTTGTTTCATCATGAAGAACTCTCGTCTCTAATTACAGAATAAAAATAAGTTGGTTTTTTTGAATTACCTCTTATTTCCGTAAACCTTACCTCAATCAATTTATGTTCCAAAAGTATAGGTAAGTATCTCCGTATACTTCTTATGCTAAGTTTTAGCCGACTAGATAATTGCTTTACAGATAAAACATAATTTCTTTCTAAACATCTATAAAGTTGTACTTGTCTACAAGTATGTTTTCTTCTCAAAGCGAACGCCCCCCTAAAATTTGACAAGTTGTTAACATCGTCTCAACCATATCTATATTTTTTTCATTAATAATTAGAGTAAGTCCATTATTTCTGTTAATTTCCCTAAGATTTTTTTCTTGGAGTGCAGTTGGTTTATTATTTCCGGCTTTACACTCGATACCAAAAAACTGCCCTTTATAACACCCAACAATATCAGGCACACCACTTCTACCATAACCACCTGTCATAGGATAAAAGTAGTATGCTTTGTGTCGTTTTAAAATCTCTACGACTTTGTTTTTAACTTTCTTCTCAGGTGTCATTACCATGACCCTTTTCTTATGATGTCTTTTCGTTCTTCGTCTTTCATCTTAACTAATTGAGTTATTGACATACCAAGAGATAAACCTCTTTGTTTTAAAATTGTTTTTATGTCATCTAAAGACTTCTTCCCTATCGACGGTATATGTAATATTTCATTTTCAGTGCGTTGGACTAAATCAAGAATTGTATAAATACCCTCTCCGTGTAAAGTGTCTATGTTAGCGTCTCGCATAAATGTATCAGCTATTGGTCTTGAAAGCACAGGATCGTATTTTAAAGTTGATTCTCTTCGTTGTTTCATGCTATCTACTATATGTGTATGGAAATTATCAATAATTTCATTAAGCAAAGGGTCTATTAAAATTTTAGTTTCAAAAGTAAATCTATGCTTAAAGATAACTTTTTCAATTTCTTCGATAGATATTTTGTTAATATTTGGTACACACTCTAATAGTTGCTTTGATGTAAATTGCACTAAGTCTGCGATGTAAAAAATACCATATGCTTTTAACGAATTGTTTATTCTATTTGATAAACCTAAACTATCTATTGGCATCAGATAATGACCTACAGGTCTATTCGATTCTTTGTAAATTTTCTCTCGTAATTTCTTTTTTTTACCCATAGCCATAACCACCCCCTATTTTTCTAAGTGTTCAATCAAGTACGACAACGTGTGGTGTGCTTTTTTAATATCTTGTAGTCCACCCTTACCCTCTACATCTTTAACATTCACCCTTGCCAAATATTTAATTGAAGTGCCTAACAAAAACCCTTTAAATTGAGTGGGTGACAACCATTTCTCTAAAACTTCCCAAGGTTCTGCGCCCATATCTTTGTAATGAGTCCCACCAATCTGTACCTCTTTTGCACCAGAATCTTTTTTAAAAATCATTTTCCCTCCTAAAAATTAAAGTCTGCTATATTACCTTCAAATACGTGTGTACCAACATGTTTCAATTCAACATCTAAATCAACAAAAACTTCTCCACCATGTTTGTTCCAGAGATCACAAAAATGATAGTCTTCAGACAACAATGCCCCTGTCTCATCAATACTTGTGTCAAAGAACTGTTTAGTCAATGGTTTTAAAAAGTCTCCTCTACTATCTTTTTTAGTGCATGTACGGTAAGTGGGTACATGATTAGAAAGCCTCTCAAACACTTTTCTTTTCACTAACATAAACCCAGTGCCTGCATGCCGAACTTTTACTAGACCTTTACTGTTCTTTTTAATAGTGTTAACACCATGAGGAAAGTTAATTACATAGTCTCCTGCAAAGCTTTTTATATTTTTAATACCTCTATTAGCTGCAGTTTGTAGTGCGTTCCAATTTATAACTTTCTTAGGATACAGACCACCTACAACATCCTCATCATGCTCTACTAATTTGTATACTGCTTCTGCAGAAAACTGCATATCTGCATCTATGAACATAATGTGTGTGCATTTTGAATCTTCTAAAAACATACGTACAAGTTCGTTTCTTGCTCTAGTGATTAATGACTCATTCGTGATGTTCGCTAAGTAAGTTTCACAATTGTTAACACTTAGGTTATTAATCGTATTAATAATAGATATTGTATATTGACCTGTGCACTGTCCACTATACATGGGTGTAGCTATCAGCACAGAAGGAAGTGATTTAGGGCTTGATATATTTAAGTGTGAACTACCCTCTTCAATATTAAATGTTTTTAAATTTTTAAGCTCTAAATCTTTCATATTACTTTGCCTCCTCATCCCAATTAAAAAGCATACACTTAGCAGATAACCACTCACGGGTTTGCATATAGGCGTATTCACTTTTACCTTGAATATACCCATCTTCTTTCCCAATCATATAGGCATCTTTCCAAACACTTTTCATACGTTCTGCTAGTTCTTCTTGAGTGAATCCAGTAATGAACCAGTATAAAAGTATACCTAAACAAAAAGCTAAAATTTTATCCATTGTTTCTTTTCCTTGATAATATTGAAGGGTCTATATCGGGAAGTGGGGGTGTCAAACGGTACTTATAAACTCTGTACCTTTTTTCGTTAATATGAGACTCTTTATCTAAGAACCCCTCCCTGTGTAGACTACATAATAATTCTCTAACATAAGATGAATCACTTTTAATACTGTCAGCAACTTGAGGTGCGTCATAGTATTCATTAGGGTGTTCTTCAAAAAAATCAGCTATCTTATCTTTAGTGCTTAATTTCTTCTTTTCTTTCTGCATAATCTTAGCCTCACTTGGTGATATGTGTACATGAAAAATATTTTTAGTTAGTCTTCTACCAACACCATATAACTCTTTGTTACTATTCCACATACACAATAAACTTAATTTTTCTTCTAAGAGAGTAGGAGTAGGAGGAGTGGACAAAGAAAGCGAGTGTTGTAAAGAATAAAAAATACCCTTACTAAAAAAATCATCTAAATATTCAAACCTAAATTTGTAGTAAAATTTACTATTATTTTTCATAAATAAATCCTATCATCTGACAACTCTTTCTGTCAACAAATACGTATCGCTAGAAGGATGCCAAAATCCAACCCCCTCCATCATTACTACGTGATCTGATTCTGGACGTGTCATAGCTAATAAAGATACTAAAGAGTTGACGTTCGTGCTCATAGAATCAATATCTGAGTAAAAAAGCACGGACTCGTGGGCGTTTATAATTTCAGAATCTTCTGAACTAAACTTACCCTGAAGACCGGGACAAAAAACGTCTGTTAGAAAAGTAATATACTTATCGTCTATCTTTTTGCTAGTTGCGCTCCAATTTAATCCCATCTTACTAATAAGCGCATACGCACCATCAGGGTATCCTACAACTTCAGGCACTTTAAAAATAAGATGTATATTAACTAAACAATTTGACTGTTTTTTATATTTTGCATATTTTGGTAAAGACTTAGTTTCAACCTCTTGGAGTAAAGACGATGTAAAATTACAAGAATCATTTTTCCCTAAACCAAGTTTATCTTTGATATCAAGAACTGCCTCACATAAAACCATTGTATTTTTAACAGACACTGCAGAACATTCAAAACTGTCTGTTAAAGTTCTTTGATATTCAGAAAGAGAATACCTTGCCCTCTCCTCACAATGTGCAGCAAACTTACTAGCTATCCTTGAGTAGTTTTGATCGCCAATAAATTTTATAAACTCAACAGCTTTTTTAATCACTTTATCCCTTAGTGTTGTCGACATCACTACATCTCTAGGTTTTTTCTGACTACTCAGACTATCTTTAAATTGCCTCACCCAATAGGTATCTAAATTGTAAACATCTGTTTCTTCTATAGTCCAATGAGGGACCTTACGAACTCCACCAGATTTAACCAACAAGGGATCGTAAAAGTCTACGATGTTATGTGTTAATTTTATTACAAACATTTGGTAGGGAATAGGATCATATCGAGAGCCTAGAATATCTAAAACATCTTTACTTACTGAATTTATTTTACTCGATAAGGTTATATGCACGTTTTCGCTGTTAGTAAAAGAATCTAGTGGTGCTCCCGGCTTCCAATTATTTCCTCCAATTTTTATATGTAATTCACAAGTACCATGAGAAGCTTTATCTATCGCTACCTGTAGATCTGATAACCACTTACTAAAACAGTCACACTCCCTAGATTCAGCAGGGTATTTTACAAGGTTGTTGTCATCAAAGAAATTATAATTATATAAATCATATTTAGTTGTACAAAGTTTCGTTCTCATTTTACTCTCCTTTTTTAGTTATCTTTCTTTCTTTTTAATCGTGTTGCATAAGTACGTTATGAACTGACTATAATTTAAATCTAACCCCAACAACTTTTCTACAATAAGTTTCTTTTCATCAATTAAATCTCTTACTTCTTTTCTAATTAAAAGTGCTTTATATTTTTTATCCATTTGTTTCTCCTTTAGTTTGTGTTTTAACCACCGTATAAATTAAATCAACAACTTCTCTGTATTCAGCTTGTGAATACTTTGAAACATTAATTTCCTTTAACAACCGAACAAGTTTTTCAACGTCTACTTCACTCATCACTCTCCCCCTATCAAACGAACTTCTCCAGATTGCTCATAGCCACTAGCACCTGTGCTAGAAACTTCAATGTCGCACAGCCAGAAATTGTCAATGCCCTCGTCTTCCCTACCTTGTTCAATGACCCTGATAGGCAATGACTTGTCATCTATCAACTCCAAGACATCTATCAAATCCTGAACTGTTCCACTAGTAAAGAGTTTTTCTTTTGCACAACAAAAATTAGATTTATTTTCACTCATCACTCTCCTCCCACGTCAGGTAAATTATCAAACTTCTGTTCTGCCTTTGCTATAATGTACCCATCAATATGTTGTTGGGTATCTGGGTGAATTTCAATAACAGACTTAAGTTGCTTTAGCGTCATGTTATCAACTTCCTCGATTGCTTCGGCATAACATCTCTCTTTTAAAACCACGTTAGCTTCATTACTCATTAGCGTTCTCCTCATTTCGTTAAAATCACTCATCATTGCCCCCTTTCTATTTCTCTTAGTCTTTGGTTATGTATTTCTTGATAGTCGTAGTCGTCCTTATTTTCTTCGCTAACTACAAACGGTTCATTATTGTTTGACATGGTAAGGATGTATATACTGTCCTCTAACTTAAATGACTTACCAGAATCCAACTGCTTTATAACATCTGCAAACTCGCTTTCGGTAAACCAGTAGAACAATTTACTATCTAATACTGCATGCTCATCAAAAAACCAATGTCCTAGTTCCTTGTTATCAGGATGTACTCCCACGTCTACATTCAAACGTGCTCCATCTACAAGTACTATTGCAGCTTCAGTTCTTACTTTCATTTGTTTACTCCTCCTCTGCTTGTAGGTTTGTTTTCATTAGTCCTCTCATTGTTTCTCCTAGTTAACGTCTACATGAACACTTGTACCTACGTTTGCAGTGATACCCTTTTGTGTGATACCCCAAAACACAGGACAATCCCATTTACCCCAACTCCCTACAGCACCATCAGTCAACACCACAACAGCTTCTGGGTTGATCTTTTTCTCTTTAAGAAACGCAGGAATACACCTTGGGTCCGTGCCACCACCACCTCGTGGTTTAGTAGAGGAAATAATATTCTCTAGCTCATGCTGTTCATACACCTCAACAGGGTCATTAACAACAGTATCCCAATAAGCAATATAAACCTTACTTGGTTTTGTATCTTTACAAATCTTAGCTAATGTCCCAAGCATAGCCTGTGTTTCTTGAGTCCCAATAGAACCAGACCTATCTATGGCAAGAACTAAGTCCCCGGCTGACTCACTAACTATTGACGGTAGGTAAATGTCTTGATGTATCCACCTACGGTTTGGTCTGCGCCATGAAGATACTTCTCTATCAGAGTTAGTATTAGTAAGAAAAGATCGTAACAATTCTTTCCAATCTATCTTAGACTCTAATATCTTATCTATACTAGTTAATGTGTTACCACCCGTACGTTTTGAATACATCTTACCTTGACGTAAAGATGTTCTAATTTGCTCCCTCATCTTTTTTGACTTGGTTTCATCTTTCGCCATCTCTTGCGCTTTGTCCCACATGTGCTCATCAAGTGTCTGCCCCTCATTGCTATCTCCCTCTTGTTGCACTTTTTGTTTAGAGTTATCACCAGAGGTTTGTCCATTACCATTCTCCTTTCCTTTATCTACCTGTTTATATAAATCATCAAATATTGACTTGGTATCTAGAATAACCCCATTAACCCTATACTTGTCGTCACATAAAGCTCCTTTGATTGGTACAAGAAAGGTTTGAGTGGGATCAATCTCATACTTAATCGTAAGATTATTCCAATGATCCATTGCCTTATTTGCACACAGGGGATGTTTCTTACGTAATGACTGCCACACAACAAGATGGTTTGGTATGATGTGCATAAGCTCATGCACAATAAGGAATCTACGTTGTCCTTCGATAAGACTTTCGTAATAACCTTCATTTATCCAAACGTTGTAACCATCCGTACAACCTGTTGGTGTTAGATCGTTAGTTAGATAGAACGGTATCGTATGAATCAGCACTGAAAAACTACTCGTAGTCTTATGACCACACAATGCCATCTTATCTCGTACTAACTTTTCTTTTGTGTTTAACGTTCGCATATTCTCTCCTTATTAAAGATTAAATTTATTTAAAACGTCATCAATATTTTTCTTTACAGCACGTCTTGAGTGGTCATCTTCCTTCAACTGTTGTGCGTCAAAGTTAGATACAGCTTTCCGTGTATCATTAAGTAACTCAGTAATGCGTGGGTCATCAATGATATTCAAGTCATGCCCTGTATCACAAAGATCCGTGATATTAGTGATGATAGTTGAGTTAAAATCCTTGTGGTATTTAACATCAGTCTTGGTGATTTTAGGAGAATCTAAATCCTCAAACCTCTCACTAGCTTTACTCAAGGCATCTTTGATCTTGTCACAAAACCTTGTCATGGAATCATACAACTGATCCTCTAACACTTTGTTTTGTTTAGCCTGTATATCTCTAAGCACTTCATCAGCAACGGTAACTTTGAAATCACCATCAGGCACTTGAAGGATATCATTACGAAAATAAAATCTATCTCGCAAACCAACGCTATTTGGATAGTCATCTTCTGTAATCATATCTACCCATTCTCCTTTTGAATGTCGTCTCCAATAGTCCATAGACGCATGAATCGAAGCAACATAGTTATGTGGATCAAGAAACATGTCAACTGTACGACTAAACTTCTCCTCAAGACTGTTCATCTCCGACATAAAAGAGTCAAACTTATTCATGGTAAGTAAACGTTGTCCATGACCCCAATAGTTAGTATGCTTATTTACAAATGATCGAGCATCACTATCAACTCTCGTAATCGCTTTGAAGTTCGCATCATTGACAAACAAATTAGCCTTCATCAGAAAGCCATCAGCCGAAGTGATTTTATTTTTCTCCCTATCACAAGACTTCTTACCATCCCACTTAGATATACCAAAGCGCACAATAACACAACGCCTAAACAAATTAGTTACTGAATTAGCAATTTTACTTTTAGATAGTTCCATCTTTCTCTCCTTTTAAAATGTAAAATACTTCTTAAGCAAACATCCACTTCATTTTTGCTGCACGTTCCATCCATCTCTTACAATCTTGACCAACCATCCTTCTCTCCTTAGAGCTACGAAGAACTGATCTGTACCAAACACCCTCGAACTCACTACCAAGACGTTCAAAGTATGTGACTAGACTATCTATGTTGTCATCACTCATTAGTGTTAATGCCTTTGACACCAACATAAACTTAACCATCACACCATCTGCATCATTTGTAGGTAAAGGCGCTGTATCAGGATTGGTTATCACCTCTTTCCACGAAGGCATCTTGTTAGAGAACTTTAATATTGCCATCAAAGATTCTGTAGCATACGAACCAAAAGCACCCTTAAGCATACTCTTAAGCACATGTTCTTTCACTCGCTCTCTTTTCTTGACGATCTTACTCGCAAGTTCTAGTGTGAATGGACATACAAATGCTTCCACACTTGGCTCTCGTGCTGGATTAAAGATTGCTCGATTGTCACTACCAGATGTGTATGAATCCAAGAAATGAGGATTCTCTTTGATAAGCAAAATAATTTCTGGAGCAATGTCATTATCAATCGCCCAAGCTATCCAACCATCTGGCTCAATATCACCAGTAGGTGAAATTCCAGCAGTAGGTTTTTTAACATGCACCCTAACTGTACGTCTTTTGATAAACGGTTGAGGTTTATCTCCACACCCATCAGTCTCAAGGTTAGATGCACAAAATAATATAGAACCCTCTGGTGCTATCCAATCATTAAGCCTTTTCTCTTGAAGAAATGATGCAACTCCATTGAGCACAGGTTTAGATGATTTGTATATCTCATCAAACATAGCAACAAGTTTTTTACCCTTGAACTGTGTACCAAAGTCAGCATTAGGTACAAACCTACTTACTGTAACACCATTGATCTCAGTCACACTTGGCAATGCAAGATCGCCAACGTCCATACGTCCCATGTCAAAGATGTGATAGTGGTAATCAGCAGTGCCAAGAACCTTTTTAAGTATGTTCATAACTGCCGTCTTACCAATTCCGGGTTCTCCAATACCCAAAATAGTCATATCTGAACCATAAGTTAAGATAGCATCAGCAAAATCATTTACTGACATATCTCCCATATCTCCTGCGTAATTGTCTGTCGACATAATACTCTCCTTTTAAAATTAAAATAACGTATATACTAGGTATACACGACAACAACTTGTTATACATACATAATATGTATATATTTTTACATTGTCAACTTCTCACACCTCCTTTCTGTTTTTTAATTTTTTAGCCCAATAAGTGTTGGACCATCTCAATTTTAGGTTAACCCAATTCATGGTATGTTTTGCGTCACAACTTTTTACCGTATCTTTAAAGGTTTCTTTCCAGTTTTTTTCTTTCACTTACACCTCCTCTCCTAAAATCTATCAAAGTAATTTAAATTCAAACCATGACACCAATAGACGTAGTCCAACCATATACACGCTAATGTGGTGTAGATAATTAACTTGGTCATTTCACTTCTCCCATTTAATTTCGTATTTGTTCCAGTCAAACCCAACTTCTAAATTGTTTACGTTAAAGGTATCATCTATACAATCAGCATCTATAGTATCTTTAATTTCATTCCAATTTAAAATATCTCTGTGGTACAAGTAATTAAGTCCTTTTGCAATATCATCTAAATAAATTACACCTTTCTTACTTAAAGTGTCTAGTTGTGTAGGACTTGTTATGTCTATAAATTGATAATTCTTTTTAACAAATTTACTTCGGCTCATAACTAGTGTAATTTTTTCATCGTTCATTATCACTCCTCCTCATTTAAATAATCTGATATCTGCTTGGCAAACTCTGCCCGACCCTCGTAGATAGCTTCTGAACCATCGGTAACTTCTTCCGTAGCTTCCTCAGAATCAGCTATTGCCTGTTCACAAGCATCTTGTATTGCATTTAACTTACCATTCGCATGGCACAATGCCATCTCTAACTCTGTGACTTTTTCCTCTAATACTCTGGTCTTACTCTTCATTGTCGTTCTCCTCACCCATTTGCTAATTCCCTATCATGCCTAATATCTTCCAAGTCGATATCATCTGTGAAATCATGATCGTAGTTCTCTCTGATTTTTTCTGCCCACACAACATCAGCTTGGTCGAATGACGACCATACCCATTCATCATCTTCGCCCCAACCACTAAGCCTGTTATAGAAACTATGTTGCTCGTTGTGGAACTCAATCAGAAACTGAAGATAATCCAAGGCATCTTCCTTAGTATCATCAATCGTGTTGAACGGCACTTCTTCTGTATCATCAGGTGTGTGCATACGAGTGCCGTCAAAGTTTGTTTTTTGTTCAGCAAGCATAGTGCGAACCTGATACCCATTCTTGTCATACAACTCCCAACCATACAAACCCATTGGCTTGTCTGTTGATATAACATCATTAGTCTTAATCATTACAAATAGGTCGTTGCCATTATCATCAACGACATCAGCAGTTTCTCGCATGGCTACTAAACCACTCACTACTCGAATAACGTATGGGTTAGGACAATTCTCATTTACTAAGAATTGTCCCTCGATAGTCTGCCCTTCACAGGCACATGGTAAATTTTTCTTAGTCATTTTTCACTCCTCCTCAATGTTATGTATCTCGTCTTCTGTTACATTGATGTTGGGGTACTCATCATTAAACTGTTCAATGACTTTTTGTTTATATTCCTCAACATTTTTAGCTTTATGATTGTTGCCAACAAAAGTTAGCCTTACCTCGCAAATAAAGGTTTTCATGTCACTCCTCCTCATTTCATCTAAAAACTGATCCTCTAACACTTTCCACCAGTCCTTAGATTCTTCAGCAAATGTCGGAGAGTCCATAATATCTCTCACTCTCTCCCTATCAACAGAATCTCCACCACCCCAAGTGAAATGATCTGAATTGAGTTCATTAATTGATTTTAAATAAATGAGAGTTGCTACTCTGATCTGGGGTTTGGTACGGTTGTTTTCTGGGTAAATACCATCTTCCCCATAAAAATCATAAACATAATTTACAAATTCGATAAACTCTGCATCCATTGATGACGTAGGAGTCTGACTCCTACACAAACCTTGCTCACTCATTGTCGTTCTCCTTTTTCTTATCAGTCTTCGTAAAAACTTCTACTTTCCATTCCCAATCTTGAAGACCTTTAGCTTTATCTTCGTTATCAGTAATCTCTTTATGTCTAGTTGAAACAATTCTGAAATTACTTTCATCTACAAATTTATGGTCTGTGCCATCATGAAAATAATCTAAACTTGCTTCTTTGTCATAGCCTGTTTCATAGCTAACGTGTATTGCTTTATTATCTTCGCTCATTATTTTTCTCCTTATTTATCTCAAGATTGATAACAAAGTCCGTAGCAAGATTGCTCGCTTTCATCTCTCGGTGTTTGCGTTCATGTTCAAGAAGCCACGCTAAATGTTGTTTACCAACACCTTGATCTATCCTAACACAATATTTAATAAAAAATTCCCATAATCTAAAATCATCACTCATTTTCACTCCTCCCATTTAATTTCGTATTTACTCCAATCGAAAGCAACTTCACAACCACCAAAGCCATCATCGACACTCATTTCCCCATCTCCTACACCACAAGGGTCAATACAATCTTTATCGATTGTGTGCTTGATTTGATCCCAGTTAACAATGTCGGAATCAGTAAGGTAGTTATAGTTTTCGGCAACTTCTGTTAAATCAACATACCCCTGATCTACTAATAATTGCTCAACGTCCATGTGATCTCGATTGTTACTAACGAAAGCACTTCTGCTCATGACGAGTGTAATTTTTTTATCGCTCATTTCAATCTCCTTATTTAATTAAAAATTCCCATCAGCTACTTGGTGGCATATCAACCCATGCTTACGCCACATGTCTACAACTTTTTGACGATCATCAAGAACCATAAACACGTTGTAGTGAGGTTTGATTCGGTTTAAATAAATCTCCTCTTTAACAATGTGGTCGGCTCGATAATCTCCCTCTGGTCGCATCAATAAACCTAGGCACTCCCAGTCTTGTATATCTTTCACGTATTTTATGCGTTGTTCATCTAACACAGAATTTTTAACTAAAAGATAAACCCACGAAGCTAACCACTCCTCGGTATCTTTTCTGTACTTTTCTGGTCTAGCAGATACAAAAATCAAACCATACGTAGCTCTTGTAAGTGCTTCCAACACAGCCACAGTTGTTTTAATAGCGTCATCCTTGTATTGCTCGGCATAGAAAGACTTGAAATCTTTTTTCTTACCTGTAACATGATGTCGCCTGTGTTCACAGTCGGCTATTGTGCCGTCAATATCACAAAGGACTACTTCTGGTTTCTCTATTTTCATTTGAACCCCCATTTCCGTAGTTGCTTATCGCTCTCCTTTGTCGTGCGTTCTCCCCATTTCTTGCAATATGGTACAACTTGTCCATCATGGAAGATAACCCCAAGTCCTTGACGTATGAGAGATCGTATTTTATTGAGCGTCTTTTTCTTACGCTTGTAAGAGTTACTCATTGTCGTTCTCCTCTATATTTCTGTTTATACATAGCTCTCTCCTCTTCAGTAGGGAAATACACCTCATCAAAATAATAAACCTTCTCTACTTTCCATTTCTTTTCCATCAACATAATAACGTTAGCCATGAAATCCCAGTATTTATCTATTACCCTTTCTCGTAATTTTTTACTAGGGTTCGGGTCGATACTACCCATTTCAACAGCAAGATTTACCATGTCGTCATCATAATAAGGAAGATTTAAATTAAGTCCAGACAACCATTCAGCGATTGCCTTTTGCTTACCGACTCTCTCAATCATAAAACCATATTCATCATAAAACCTACTTACAATGTAATTGACTTTATCGGTTTCGTTTGTGATAGGTTTTTTATCTCTATCAACTTCAACACATCCGAGAATGTAACGAATGTAATTTTGCTTGTACTCGTTCGGCTTTAACTTCATTTATTTCTCCCCAATGGTTTGAAAGTAACTATCATACAACCCAGCTTGTTCCATGATGCTAAGTTGCCCCCATGATTGTTGGCATGTGATACCAAAATCAAAATTAAAATCAAAGTAATCATTCTCCATTACGCTCTCCTTATTTTTTATGAACAGTTTTTAAATCATTAACATTTGTGATAAGTTGTGGTGCTCCCTTGTTGTAAGCACACGCAACCGTACGGGTAGGAGGTACAAAACACGCAGGGCAATAATGATGCCCTGCGTTCCACCTACGTTTTGTGATATGTCTACCACACCCACACCTACGCATGAGATATTCTGACAACACCAATCTTGTCCATCTCATGTGAAAAGTTTACGTCTGGTATTAACACCACACGTCTGGACTTGATAAACGGCACGTTGCCATCATGCGTTGTCGTACCATGTTTTCTAGTTACTACAACAGGATTTTTGGGAATGGTTTGTTTCGCAAGTGCTTTTAATTCAGCAACCTGTTCGTTTGACAATAAATCTCGTAAACACATATGACTCTCCTTAAAGTTAAAATAAACAAATTGACACCAACAGGGTGTCGATAAACACTTGATAACGTATATACTAGGTATACACACAAATGCTTATCGCCACCCTGTTTTCAAAATGGCTAGTTCCTCTGCTATTTTCTCGCAGTTCATGGTTTTGAGGTTAGGAACAAAAGACGTCAAGATGCTGTAGTGCCAACACGACACACTCACCAAAACAAATCGTGCTACAACATAAAGACATACGGAGGTACTCACAACGCACTAC
>TARA_R100001594_G_scaffold3197_3_pt1 | contig 27142 bp, 48 predicted proteins | sample TARA_R100001594 | Tara Oceans TARA_R100001594 (sample SAMEA2622752) | marine metagenome | biome: marine biome (ENVO:00000447); feature: marine epipelagic mixed layer (ENVO:xxxxxxxxx); material: "saline water (ENVO:00002010), including plankton (ENVO:xxxxxxxx)" | depth 150 m | reverse complement strand
AAAATTATTTCTGCCATTTCTTGTGCTTGATAGGGGCTTGCAAACATTGGAAAATCAAATCTGCCCTCTAATAATAGTTCGCCATCATCAGTTTTTAAACTAGCATGACGATCTGTTGAAGTTATATTTGTTTCATCAACTGGTGGAAATTGTGCTGAATCGGATTGAAAATTTTTATCAGGATTCACAAAATTCACAATAACCCTATTAAATCTTGAATTTTTATTTCTGCTTGAAATTGTAATGCCATTTAAAATATTATCTTCTGTTAATGTTATTGATGCTGAGCCAGTTGTTTCCACCAATATTTTATATTGCCCTGCACTAAAATTTAAATATGCTCTTGCACCACTAATAAAACTTTTAACATTGTCTATTGCTTTTCTTGATGTATCTACAACAACATGGCTATTCATTAAATCAATTTGGCTTGCACCAGTAAAAGGAGTTACTTGGGTATCGCATACATCTGTTGCAGTTTGCCAATCTGCAAAATTCGTATCAAAATAACTATTTGTTATCCCCATACCAAATCTGTCATTTCTTAAATAATCTAATAATTGTAATATTGGATTTGCTGAATAAGCCCATGTTGTATTATCGTCTTTTCTATGGCTTCCACTTCCTCCAGTTACTGTTGAATCTAAATTAGGATTATATACTTTTCTACCTTGAACAACTGCTTGTACTGTTGGTAATGAACCAAATTTGTTTGGATTCCAAGTAAATTTTAAAGCTAAATAAGCTAAACCTGATAATTTATGTGAAGATGTCCATGAATCTAATTCTTGCAATAAACTTGATGCACTTTGGGCATCTGTTCCAAAATGAGGTTCAACTGTTATTAAACTTGCTGTATTTTCGGCATCAAAAAAATTTGCATCAGTGCTTGAAATTGTTCTTTGTGTGTTATCTGCTATTGAACCACTTAAAGTTAATTCTTTGTCATTTACAAATATTGATGTAATTCCATTTATTTCACCCTCACTTAAAACAATCGCCATATATAAAAATTCATTATCTGTTCCACTTGTTTCTAAAAAAACAACATTACCTCCAACTCGTCTTGTTCCATAAACAACTGGAATAAAAGAATTTGAGCTAAATTTGTTTAACAAAACCCCCTTTGCATTTTGATCAATTTGCATTTCCCCAAAATCTGGAATTTCAGGAATTGGATTTAGCCAACCAAGTGTATCGTCTAATATATCACCTACAAAATCAACTGCATCAGTAACGTAATCTTCTATTTGCTCTAAAGGATTCCAACCACCCATTTAAAGTAATCTCCAATTTCCACCCATGTTTTCAAAACCTAATTTATGAAAAACTTTATCAATACCTAAACCACTTGTAATTGACAAAACTATGGGTATTTCTTTTGCTTCTTTTTTTACAGTATCAATTAATTTTTTTACTAATTTAAAATTTCTATATTTTTGTTTTATATATATCATGTGTATTTGAATAATTTTACTTGTTGCAAAAAAATATTCCCCCTTTGTAAACATACAAGTTCCAATCAATTCATTTTCCTCTAAATCTTTTAATAATAAAATTTTTCCTTTTACAATAATTGAACTTATAAAAAAATTTAATTTATATTCATCAATATTAGGATATTTTGCATCTGCTAAATCTGTATTTTTGTATTCAACCAATAAATCATAAATATCTTTTTTATCCTCTTTTGTTGCTTGATAAAAATGTATGCTTGTCATGGTCTACCCCATTTTATATCTTGAACTGTTAATGCTGAAAATTCCATACCTTTGTCATCACTAAAAAATCTTTTTTCTGAATTATCTGTTGTTGTTCTTCCACTTGTTTTGCTAAAATTCCCCCAATGAGAAGTTATTGTCAAAATTATATTTGCTGAACTTGTAGAATCATTTATTTTATATTCATTAATTGTTCCAAAAAATAACAAAAATGGGTCTGCAATTACTGCTAAACTTGAATTTAAAAAACCTCTGTAAATATACACTTCTTTGTTGATTATATTCCCTGCTAATGCCAATGCTATATATGTTTGATCTACACCACTTAAATTAATTGATAAGGAATTTTGGGTTGGTTTATTAGTTTCATTTACACCAGTAATTCCTCTTAAATGTCCATTTGATAAATAAGTTCTTGATGTTCCTGATACACTTGAAACAATATCAAAACTTGCATTTGTTAAATAAACTGGTGTTGAAAATTCTAATTCAATTAATTCAACTGGTTTTATAACACCAGTGGCAAGCTCGGTTTTTACTGCACTTGTTAACCCTCTTGCCATTATAAACTCTCTATTACATCAAACTCATATCTAAATAATAGGTTTCCATCTTTGTCTGACTGTGTTGAATTAAACTCTTGCACATCACTTAATAAATGCACAGTAAATGGGATTGAATCATAAGTAACTGAACTATCATCTGCTAATGCTTCCCTTAAAGGTGGTTCGATTGTAATTGTTGCTGAATTACTTGATGAAGTTACATCATCAATAACCATATAAACCTTATCATGTGCAAATTTTATTAAATCCCCTGCTTTTAATCTACCTGCCCCATCACCCCCAAAACCATCTATGGCTATTGTTGTATCTGCAACAGAATGAGAGCCATTTACTAATAATGTTCCCGTTTCGCTTCCTTGAGCATTTAAATATGAGGGCATTGTAATTGTAAAACTTTCTAATCTTGACCTTTGTTTCATTATAAATGCCATGATTGGAGCAAATTCTGATCTTGTCATTGGTGGATAAGAAACAGTAAAACTAAATCTTTGTCCTTGCACTTGCCGTCTAAAAGTTTTTCCACTATCGGTTTCTGTAAATAAAGTTTTTTGATTACTTTTAAAATTTACTTGATTAAACCTAACATTTGGTAATGCTCCACTCATACTATCGCCATTCTTCCTTTTTCATTAACTGCACTATTAATAATATTGACTATAGCACCCCTGCTATTTAATAACAATTCATTGAAACCCCTTGCATCAACTGTACTAATGTTAAAGTTTACTGTAACTGGCTGACTACCACCTAATTTATCATTAGGTATAATTGTTCCTGCTTGGTTCGGAACAAATAATTCCATTCCTTTTTCACCAACAATGCTTGGTTGTCCTATTGGTGGTCTACCCCCTTTTTCAAAACTTTTTAATTTATTTATTAAAGAACCCCCAAATGCTAATGCTCCACCAACTGCCACAACATTAAAAGGAAATGGTATACTTGCAAATGTTTTCATAGCACCAGAAAACAAACTAATCATAGCTTCTTTAATAGATTTTGCTTTAAACATAGCTAGAGATTTTTTAAATGCCATTTTTACGGCTTCCCCAACTAACATTTCAATAAAACTTTTTACAACAAATCTTGCTAAATCTCCTATATTCATTTTTCCAGTCATTACAAAATCTGTTAATGTTTGTTTTAATTTACCAAAAGTTGCACCCCCTATATCTTCTATTGTTTTAAAACCACTTTGTTGAGCCTCGACACTTTCTTTAAAACCTCTATTAAAAGATTTATAGGCTTTTTCTAACATTCCTACTTCTTCTATTTCATTTTTTCTTCCTGCTCTTGCATCATCTGTTTCATCAAAAAAAGTAAATTCTTTTTTTAATTTTCTTAATGCCCTTTGATCATCTGTTGTGTCTGCAAAAAATCTTGATTTTTTTTCTATTTCTTTTGTTTCATTTGTTACGGCTTTTATTTGGGCTAAAAGAGATTTCATTTTATCTTGTAATGCAGTTGTTTTTCCTAAAGTTACATCAAAACCTAAAATAACCCCCTCATTTTTATTGCCCTCTAATCCATCAACTAAATTTTTTAAATCCTCCATTGGTGTTTGTAATTCTTTAACCCTTTTTTTCATTCTTTTCATGTTTTCTTCAAATTCTTTTTGTGCAGGTCTGTTTAATAATTTATCAAGGGTAAACCTATTTCCAAATTCTTCAATAGCAATCATTCCTGATAGAATATGTCCGAATCCTGCTCTTATGTGGTCTATAAAACCACCTATAATTAAAAGTATTCCTTTTCCTTTTCTTCCCAACATAAGAAAACCCAACACCCCCAATGTATCAAATGGTGAGGGTATGTTTTTTCCTATATCAATAATATTAGATATTGAATTACTTATAAATTTAAACATGGGAGTTAAAAAATCTAAAACCCTTGCACTTCCCATTAAAATATCTTCAAAAATTTTAACTAATGTTTTTCCAAAACTTGCTCCTGCTTTTTGTATACCACCAAAATTTTTTTCTATTGCTTTTTCAACAACGACCATACTTGATTTGAAAAAATCAAATACTCCCCCTTGTTCCATAACTGCTAATTGAAATTGAGTAAATTTATCTCCAATCATTGACAAAGTGCCATCAAAAGTTTTTGCCATATCTTTACTTGCACCCACAACTGCTAATGTTCCATCTCTAAAGGAATCCATAATATGTTGTTTTGATTTTTCTGCACTTATAGCAACACCTGCTTCAAAACCTAATAAAGCTCTAACACCTCTTTCCCTAAATAAATCGGCTGAATTTATACCACTTGAAAATGTCCTTTGAATTTGCTCGGCTGTTGTTGCAAAATCTAATCCTGATGCACTTGCAATATCACCAGTTATTTTTAAAATATTGTTTAATTCTTCTGCATCTTTAGATACAACAGCTAAATTTGCTGAACCCCTTTGAATTTCTTGAAGTGAAAAAGGTACTTTTCCTGCAAACTTTACTAGATTATCAAATGCTTTTGCACCCTCTTTAGCATCATCAAATAAAAATTTAAATCTTACTCTTAATCTTTCAACTTCTCTTGCAGTATCTAAAAAACCTTTAGCAACAAAACCTGCTCCCAAACCTAATAAAGCATTTTGCAAATTAAAAACTGAACTTTTTAATCTATCAACACCTTTTGTTGCTGTTGACATAGCTTGGCGAGTTTTATCTTTGGCTATTATATCAATATTAACTTGTTTAGTTGCCATGTTTCGCCCTTGCTAATCTTTCTTGTCTGTCTTTTTCCTCATTCTGAATAATAAAATATGCTAACCATAAATTAAATTCTTCAACCGACATTTTTAAAATTTCTGAAACTGTTTTATTTAGTCTTTCTGCTAAACCAAAAATATTATGCAGTTCTGCATTATTTCTTAGTTTTTTTTATTGTCATCTAAACTTGTTTCAGTTCCCATAATTTTTGTGGCAACATCTGCTATAATATTTGTGTCTGCTTTTGTTTTGAATTTTAAAATGTGAGAAGCATTAAACATTTTATCACCATTTTTAGTTAATGCTTTTTCAATAATAACATCAATTAAAACTACTAAATCTGAATTAGATGCACCTTTAAATATTTTTTGTTTTTCCAACATATTAAAAGGTTTGCAATAAATTGCTTTATCACCAACTAATCCCCATTCAGGCACTTCTATCACTTGAACATCTATTGCCGTAAAATGGCTTTCGATACCCTCAAAAAAATCATCTTTTACTGACATTTTAGACAGTTCCGATTGTTATTGCTCCATTACCTTGTAATGATACTGTCCTTGTTGTAATACCATCTAAAGTTACTCCAACTGACATGCCGGTAACAATTCCAGTTCCACTAAAACTTTCATCTCCTGAATCATTACCCTCTGGTAAAAACACAAAACTCAAACTTGCACCCTGCAATAATGATGCTTGTTGTGTATTTGTTTCGTCATAATTCATGTCGATTGAAGCAGTAAATGTACCCCTACCTGCTTTGAATGTTTTGCTTGAAGCATCTAAAGATGTGTCCTCAACAATATCGTGTGTTGTATCTAAAGTGAAACCTGTTACATTACCTATAGCAGTTCCCCCTACTGTTACAACCCCCTCTTTTCCGTGATGTGTTCCCATTTAAACCTCCTTTTCTTTATTTTGTTTTATCATTTTTTCAGCTTTATTGCTAATTTTTTTTTCTATAATTTCATATCCTAAATTTTTATAATGATCTAAAAATTCATGTGATATTGTAATTATATCTTTTCCTTTTTTCATTTCAATATCTTTTGCCATTATGCACTCCCTCTTGTAAATTGATAAATGACTCTTACTGTTACTCTTACTCCACCATAAGGATAAATAGTACCCTCGTCTGTTGCAGTTTCTATAATTTGTGTATCTATTGCATTTCCATCTCTTGTTACATCTGTATCTAAAGTTTCCTCAATTACTTCAATAATTTGATTTCTTACTGTGTCAATATTTGCATTTGTTCCTTTTCCAAAAGCAATAATCACAAAATCAATAGTTCCCTCATAAATTCCACTTCCAGTTGCCCCTATACTTGCTGGCTGTCTTGTTTCATCACCACTTTGTATAAATAATGCTGGAAATTGTGCATCTGCTAATTCTTCAACCTCAAATGGCTCTCTTGTTATCTTTTTAAATTCAATGGGGCTTGAAACTGCATCAAGTTTTGAAATAATATCATTTGCAATATTTTCTCTTTTGCTCATATTCGCATTTCTTTAAAATAAAATTGTGCAAAATCTTTTTGTAATTTTTCTTCCTCTTTCTTTCCAATCGCAAAAAATGGTCTTACGACTTTTCTTTTTCCTGCTCCAAAAGTATCGTGGAATGATGCAATTTTTGCTCTTTCCATATTTGAAAAAAACAAGGTGTTTTTTAAACCTGCTTGTCTAAAATCTAAACTTCTAAACATTTTCCCAGTATCAGTTAAATCAACAAAACCAGTTTGCCTACCTCTTTTTTTTCTATTTTTTAATGTGCCTTTTGCATAAGGTAACATTCTTCCACCATCAGGCAATTTTCCACTTTGGGTTCTTTTGGTTATCATTAAAATCGCCATATTAGAAACTCTGTTTAAACCTTTTTTTACAACTGTTTTTTGTTTTCTTGTCATATTCTTTAAAAGAGTAGAAACTTGTAAATTATTGAATTTAACTTGCATTTCCATTATCTAACTAACCTTAAATAATGCAGGGGCTCTTTTTCTGAATCTGCAACAGTTCCCCCACCATCTTCATCATATTCAACACCATCTCTTAAAATTGCTTGAAATTCCTCGTCATATCTATCTCTATAAAAATCTATTTGTACTTGGAATGTGTCTTTACCCTCTCCAGTATCGGGGTCTCGCCATTTTGTAAGTTGTGGGTAAATATATTTCCATAAAGCCAAATAAACAACAGAAAGTTCCCATTGTGATGGTGTAAGTTTACTGTTGGTCATTTCAACACTTGTTATTTTAGTTATATCTTTATATCTTACTTGGTGTCTGTATCGTTCCCACCATTCCTCTCTAATTCTTCTTAAAACATCATTTTCTGCAAATTGTATTTGGTCAACAAAAGTTGTAATTCCAAAACCTAAAATGTCTGGTTGGATTTTTTGTAAATGAGTATTTTGAACACTAAAAACTGTTGACGTCATTATTTATCCTTTTTTTCAACTGGTGTATCTTTTGGAATCGAATAAGGGGCTTTTACTTCAACTTTTTCTTTGGGTTTTTCTTGTTTGGGTTTTAAATCCACTTTTGGTTTTTCTTTATAAAGTGTCCAACCTTTATTTTCCCAAATTGAAGTATTTAATTCATATTGAGTTTTTAATCTTTCGATTATTTTTCCGTCTTTATTAGTTAATTTTACAGTTTCCATTTTTTCCCTCATAAATGGGGCAGTTTCCCACCCCATATATTTATTGTTACTGAATTGATGAATCTGCTAGGATTTCAATTCCATAACTGTCCTGAAGTTCACCAACACCATAAACTGCTGTTGCTACAATTTCATCTGCCCTTAAGCTAGCATCTCTTTGCACCTCAATTTTAAGGTCTTGCATCATTGCTAATCCTAGTGCATCTCTATGAAACATTGCACCTTTATAATCTCCAGTTGTACCAGTGTTAGCCATATTAGCAGTTTCAAATACTGGAACTCCAAATAAAGTTCCAATAAAACCACTTCTTAATGCTTCATTAGAAATGTCTGTATCTAAACCTGCATAAGTGTTAGTCATTCCTCTTTTTAAGTCATGTGCTACCATTGGGTGAATAACTAAAGCTAAATCATTCATAGGTACAGAGTTATTTCTTAAATTAGCATGAGCTTGTGCAACTGTATCTGCTGATAGGGCTGCATCTGAACCACCAACTGATGTTCCAAAACCATCAAACAATGCTGTTAAATCTAAATCAATTTTTCTAGCTATTGCCTCACCAAAAACTCGCCCAATATCTTGAGCAACATTTCTTGATGCTGAATTTCTTGCTAAATCAGTTAATGTTGTCATAATTCCAACTTCTGATGCTGTTATTGTAACTGAACTTGGATTTATTGCTGTATTGGAAAGGTCTGATGCTTCACTTACTGCGGAAGCTGAAACAGTTGGGTAAATTGGTACTTCAACTGATTTTCCACCACCTGCTATTGTGTAGTTTCTAACCAATCCTTTCATTATTGATTGCTCACTTGCTGTAAACAATGCTTCTGCAACGATTTCAGTATATAATTCTGAAATGGTTGACGAGGTAGTTTCATTTGCCATTCTTTTCTCCTATATAGGCTAATTAAGGGTTTGAATTAATCACAAAAGGTTGAGATAATTTATCTTTTCTATATTTTTTATAAAGTTCTCTATCTTTTGGATTGTTCATATCTAAATCACCCAAATTTAAAGGCTTATTGGGAGCGTTCCTATCCACATTTGATACACTTCCTGAACCACTTGGAGTGGCACTAACAAAGTGTGGGTTATTGTGTAAAAACTCTTGAACTAACTCGTCAGTTGTCAAGGGTTCACCCTGCTGGTTGTATCTTGCAATTCCTTTTTCATCAAGAATTTCGACACCTCCATTTTCATTTAATTTTAATTGCGATTCTAATAAAGAAACAACTTGGTCAGGATTAATCGCTTTATTTTTTGAAGCTGAACTTAATAATGCTTTATTTATTTTAATATCCTTAAGTTGATTTTCTAAATTTTGTTTTTCTTTATTCCATTCTTGAGTTTTGTTTTTAATTATTTCTTCAAACTCACCTTTTTGGATTTTTTGCTTTTCTTCTAATTCTCTTTGTGTTTGAACTGCTCTTACTGCAACTTCTAAATCCTCAACACCTAATTTTTGGTAAATTTGACTTCTTTCTTGTGCTAATCTTCTTCTTATTTTTTCCTCAAAAGTTTCTTTTGGCTTTTCAACTTTTTCTGCTTGTTGAACATCTGCAACATTATTTTCTTCTTCTTTTAATTCAATTTTTGTTTCTTTTTCTGTTTCACTCATTCAAAACTCCATTAATTATAATTAACATATATCAAACTTTTTTTTAAATTGCTAGATATTAATATTATCTCTTAATCGTCATCTTCAGGCTCTAACCAATCATAATTTCCCTCTTTTTTTGCTATTTCAGCTAATCTTAAAGACATAGCTTCATCATAACTTGCAAAATATAGAAATTCATTTTCTTTTATATTTCTTCCAATTTCTCTAAATTGTTTATAATCTTTTAATGTAATATTCTTTTTTTCTACAATATCTTTTGCTTGTTGTATTTCCAATCTCATTTCAATATGTCCTCCTCTAAAAATTGTATAAATCTTGGGTCTGTTAAATCTTCTTTTCCCATGTGATATAAACTAAAATTTTCTGCAAACCATTCTTTTGTATTTGTTGCTGAATATCTTGTTGAACCATTTTTGTAAAATTTTCTTCCCTCCTCAAAAACTTTATCTACCATAAGTTCCTCAATAGGTGATTCTTTATAAAGAGGGTGATTTAATGGTCTGTTTTTCAGTTGATGAACTGTATGCCCAAATTCGTGATATAGAACACTTCTAAATTTATCTATTTCATTTTCAAAAAAATAAAAGGAATTATGAGGTCTAACCCATGTTTGTTTGTTATTATAATTTTCTTTTGTTATATTATCTGTTCTTTTATATTTTTTTGCTAACTTTGATTCATACTCATAAAAACCTTTTCCTAATAAAACATTTCTTTGTCTTGTTATTATTTCATTATTTTTTGTACTTTTATTAAAATATTTAGGATTTATTTTTAGACTTCCTGCACCCATTGATGCTAATGCTTTTCCTTTTGAATTAATATTTATAGACCTTAATTTTGGAACATTATAAAGATTCGCTAATTCATCAAGTTCTTCCATTATACTAGATAATTGACTTGCTATTTCATCATCTAATTTTTCAACACCTAACACTTTTCCAAGATTGCTTTCACTAAACATAGTGGTCGTGTTATATCTTTCATCTTTTGCATTTTTCGCAATTTGTTTTTGAAGTTTATTTGCAACAATAGAGCTAGATATTACATTTACTTCACTTTCTTTAACTGGATTATTTAATGTTGATCTTCTGCCCTTTTTTATTAATTGTTTAGGTGTTTCTTCTACTTCTATTTCTTTTGGCAATTCATCAACTGTTTCTTCACCCCATTTTGGGTCTGTTGGAATCCAAGTATGTCTGCATCTATAACCACCCCTAACAATAAATGGGTCGCCAGTTGATTTTCCTCCCCATGATCTTGTGTTCCACATTTCCCTAATTTGTTTTTCTGTTAAGGTTTTATTTAACATTGAAATACAAAATTCCCTGCTATCTCTTACTAATGTTCCAGTATATGTAAAATGATCTAGTCCAGCTTCCTTTGCTTTTGAAACTGTAAATTGTCCATGAAATTGCATTACTGAGTCATGTGCTATTTGTCCTGCATATCTTCTTAAATTATTTCCTGCTCTATCACTCGCATATTGAGTATGTAATTTTCTAACTGCATCTTCAATTTGTAATTTTTTGGTGCTATCAAATTTATTTTCATTAATAAAATCAACTAATTCATTTATTTCATTAATATTTGATCTTTTATATACTCCATTAATATGACTTCTTATATTGCTAACCATATCATTAAAAGGTCTGCCTGCTATAGTACTTTGGTAAACTTCATCATTTATTACTTTTGTAAATCTTTCTGCAATATCCTCAAATCCACTAAAGGATTGAAATTTAAGTGCATTTATTGTTTGTAAATCAACTTCTGTCAAACTTTTAAATTTTGCAGGAATAGGCATTTTTCCAAAGGTGTTTAATACTTCTTTTGCAATTTGGTTATATTCTTCATTGATTATTAAATCTGCTTCATTTAGAAAATTTTTTTCAACTAATGCTTTTATTTGTGGTCTTAATTGAATTGCTAATCTTTGTGAAACTAATGAACCTTTCGTTGCTTTTGTTACTTCATTTATCACATCATCTTCTAATTGATATAATACATTTATTATTCTTTCTTCATGTTGGTCTGCTAATTGTTCTAATATTCTTGACATAGTTAAAGTGGAAAACCCTTTTTCCATGCTTGTATAGACCAATATGCAGGTGAAAGTGTTTTTTGCCCTTTTACTTGCTTTAAAACTCCACCCATTCTCGCTAAAAAAGATTTTTGCCTTGCTGGAATATTTTTCTTTATTGACATTCCCCTTGCACCAAAAGTAACTTTTTTTATTTTATTTGTTGATTTATTTTTTACATAAACCCCAAATTTTTTATTTTTAGATTCTTCCATTGACAATCTAAATGGTTTATTTAATTTTACTTCCCTACCTCTATATTTAGGCATTATTTCTTTTTCCTTTTTCTTTTGCTTGCTGTTGAAATAATATCTTTATCGAAAGTTCCACTTCTTCCCCTGCTAATAAGTTTGTTTACTCTTGCCATAGCCCACTGCATCATTGACATTCTTGGTCTGCTTCCACCTCCTAAAAATGCTCCTTGTCCTCGCCTAAATGATTTTTTTAAATCTGACAAATTAAATAATTTTGATTTTTTTGCTTTTGCTTTAAGTGTCTTTAAAACTGAAGTTGATAAAGGTTTTCTAAATTTGTTTGCCATTATGATTTCGTCCTTTTTTTTAATAAACTTAATGGGATTCTTGCTCCTGATTTATATAATGCACTAACTTGTTTTAATAATCTTGCTCTTTCATTTCTTTTAGCACCTTTTAAACCACTTAAATATTTTTTTGGAATTTTGGTTTTTTTATCTTTAGGTACTTTTCTAACTTTCCTCGCCAACTGTAACCCCCTCAACTTCTGTTGTTTGAAACTGTCCTCTTGTTGTTCTTGATGCATCTATTTCATCATTTATTGTTTTAATTGTTTCATTATTATCAATTACAGTTTCAGCAATTTGTTTATCTATTTCTTTGTTAAATGTTTCGGATTTTATGCCACTTGCTTTTGCCATTTGCAAATATTGTAAATCATTCGCCCAATCTCTAATATCAAAAGTATCAGGATAATTAATTGAACCATCAAACTCCTTATCTTGCCAACTAGCAAATAATGACCATATTTGTTCTTCTGCATTTTCTAAATAATCTGCTTTTTCTGATAATCTTGCATTTAATAATTGGAACTCGGTTTGTAATGCAATCCCACTAGCAATTTGTCCACTTGTCGCCCTTACTGAACCCATGTGTGTGATTCTATCAATCGCATCAACTTTGTTCTGAATACATTTCATTATTCCATCTAAATTTTGTCCACTTGGTTGAATTATATATGGTTTTAAATTTGCTTCTAAATCCTCTGGAATTTCTATAATTGCACCTGCACCTGCACTTGCTTCAACATTAGGTGTTTTTACCAAACTTGGGTGATTTGCTAATCGTATTAATTGTTCTTTTTCTGAATAATCATTGTAAATTGATTGTTGAAGAAATGCCACATCTGATAAATCACTTATTCCAATCGGTCTTTTATTTCCCCTTAAATTATAAACATTTACGGCAGGAATTTTATTTATTGGATTATTTATTTCTTCTATAAGTTTTACTTCTCCATCTGCATGTTCTTTTGTGTATTCTTCAACATGATAAGTTGATATAGTTTCTTCAGTAAAAACTTTTATTATTGCTCTTTCTTCATTAACATCTTCAACAACAACTAATAAATCTAAATAAAACCTGCCACTCGCTGATCTTTTATAATTCCAATTAATAATATTTTCAGGTGTATAAATTGACATATAAGGTCTTATATCTTGGTTTAATTCTTCTGCTCTTGTTTTTGCATTACTTTGTGGCTTATCTATAATCACCCAACAATTACCATAAATGCTTGCATTCATTTGCAATTCTCGCATGATTGTATTAAATGATCTTCCATCAAGATCTGCATCAAGTAAAAATGAATTTAATTGTAAATCACCATCTAAACTTCCATAATCTCTTGTTGGTGGAACCCTCCATAAAAAACTAGTGTAAATTTGTACTACATTTTTACAATGATTGTCTAAAGGTGTATGCCTAATTCTTGCATCATATTCTTCAGGAGATTCTAAAATATATCTATGTAAATAATATCCATTTTTATAATCATTTCCTCCTAAATAGCTTCTTATATAAAACTCCCAATTAGCTATATTGGAATGCCATAAATCATGTTTTGTTGTTAAAATATCTTTGTTCATTAACTCCACCTTTTTATAGGACTTGGTACAAAATTTCTTTTTAATGGAAAATTATATTCAACCAAATATCCAAGTGCATCATTCATGTGATCGTAACCACTTTCTTTATCAGGTATATGTGTTCCCTCTTTATAAACCTGTCTCTCTATGCTTTTTATCATTGTTTTACAATTTTTCAAAAAAAATAAATTATTTTCGCCATTAACATTTTTTAATTTAGAATTAACTGCATTTATTCTATCTCTAACCATTGGTGCAGTATTTTTGCATCTTACATCAAAACCCTCATTTTTCAAAATACTTAAATCAGTTAATCCACCTGCTGATGTTTTTCTTTGTTTTGCTGACGGGTCTGGATAAACAATTATATTTTTATTTGGATATCTGTTTTTTATTTCTTGGCTCATTTCATTTGTGTTTGAAGAATAAATTTGTATTTCATCAACAACTATAATTTTATGTTTTTCAATTAAACAAACTACTGCTGTCATGGGGTCAACATTAAAATCTAAACCGATATGTAAAAATAAAGAATCTTTATTGTAATTTTCTAATATGTTTTTTTCTCTATTAAAATTATAGTAAATCATTCCACTATAATTCACAAATGTTGCTTCATATTCTTGTTGGAATGTTCGTATATCTAAATCTTGTTTTGCTTGCTCTATTTCTTTTTGTCCTACCTGCCCACCCTCTAAAGTTGTATATTTAAAACTTTTCCATTCTTTGTTTGTTTCGGATTGTTTAAATAATTCATAACTCCAATTTCCAAAACCTCGTGGGCTTCCACAAAATAAAGCATGACCATTTGTATCCGATAAAGTGGGTCTTAATACTTCGTACCATGTTTCCTTGCTGACGTCTGCAAATTCATCAATAACAAGGAAATTTATCCCAACTCCTCGCAGGGCATTTTCGTTATCGCTTCCCCTTAATGTAATTGTAGAATTATTTTTTAACAGAAAAGTCAAATCACTATGATTAATATTCTTTACCCATTTATGCTTTATTAGTTTTTCTTTTAGATCTGTCCACACTATTTGTTTTGCTTGCCTATAAGTTGGTGCAACATACCACACTTTTTTATTTGATTGGCTTCCAAATTTTGCCAATTCATTTATTGCTAAATATGTTTTGCCAAATCTTCTTCCAGTTACTAATACCCTAAATCTTGCACTATCATTTATAACTTTTTTTTGTGGTTCTGTTAATGGCATCAATCTGCCGACCATATTAAAGGTTCATCTAATTCAGTTGTTTCTATCTTATCTTGTTGACCTAACATATTTTTACCTAAAAATATAAGCATACTTACATTTCCATTTTCGCAAGCTCTCCATTGTAACTGTCTCAACCTCATTTTTTGCTCTGCCCTCCCTTTTGTCAGAAATTCCGAATAACTCTTTTCTAAAAGGTCTGGTGAACAACCAAAAAAGTCAGCCATCTCTATGTTAGTACACCCTAATTTTGCTAATGCTGTGAGTTGTTTTGTATCTATTTGATATTTCTTCGGTCTCGCCATAATCCTCTTTTTTCACCTTTGAGTAAAGTGTTTAAGAATAATATTGTAATTTTTTTTAATATCTTCTTGTTGGTTGTTAACTAATGTAATGTAATCACAACCTAAATATTTTTTAATGTTTTCTATTTTGGTTTTTCTCCCTTTAATAAATTTTTCAGATTGATTATCTTCTCTTTTTATATGTCTTTCTGTAGTATTATTACTAGTAACTATGTAAACCTGTAAAGACATTTTGGTTTTGGCTTTCTGCAAAGTTTTAATATTAAAGAGCCTATCGCCCTCAAACAATACATTATAGGGCATATCTTTGTCTAGTAATTCGTTGAAGTCAGGTTGCACCGACATTGATAATCTATCTGTGCCAGAAAAAACTTCACTATTTGAATATTTACCTAGTATAACCAAATCTAATGCTGGGTGATAATGACCATAAACTTTTTTAAACTTGAAAACTTTCCAATTGTCATACTCTACAAAAAATTGTTGAACTATGGTGGTTTTACCTACTGCTGGAATACCTCCTAAAGCTATCAAAGTGGGCATGATTCCCTCATAAAGTTACCTGTTTCTAAAAATTGAGAATATAATTCTTTATGTAAAGACTCCGATAAATACAATTCTTCGTGTAATGACTCTTTTCTTCCGTCCCAAAACACTTGCCAGTCCACCCCTATCCAATCATCTTGCTCTACTTTTTTTATTTCCTCCGCTTGCCTATCTAGGTAATATCCTAAATATCTCCCATTTTTTACTCTGAATATTTTTTTGTAACTACAAAGAGCAGTTTCCAAATAATAATAATCGGTTTGCACCCTATCCTGTGATATGTATTTAATTTTATTCTGTATGTATTCCGCATTATCATTTAAAAAAGCTAGAGAATCTTCATTTAATTTTTGGTCTACCCAATCATCTTTACCTAAAGCCAAACACAGTCCGTTTCGGTGCGACCTACTACCACTAAAATCCTCTAATTTCAAATTGTTAGGTTGCAAGTCTACCCCAACGCATTGTTTAAGAGTTTGCATATAAAACCATGTTGAGTATCGACCAAATTTGTAGAGATTTTGGGAAATAGACTCAAAGAGATAGTTGAAGCTTTTTTTCTTTTTATAAAAATCAAATTTATTCTTCTGCGTCTTCAATGGATTATTATGCTCTATCCATCTTTTGTAACTGGCAAATTGTTGCGGTAGATACCCTTTATTGTATTTTGTATCGGTCTGATACCTCAATCTTGTATAATTTTTATCGTTCCAATCTTTTAATCTCTCGTAATCAACGAGTTCATAATCTGGAAACTCATTCCATATTATCCAAGCAGTCGGAAGGTGGTAGGTTGTCCCATAAATCCAAGCAATCCAATATTTCTGCTCTAAATTATGCTCAAATCTATCGAATAAATAGTTCAGCATCCAAATAGGTGGGTCACAATCTTTGTATTTCAAAGACCAATAATACCATTTGAAGAACCCTCTTTTTCTATTTTCTAACTCTCTGTAGTCCATAAATATCTACCTAGATAATATTCTCCTACTTTCTTAATGGCTTTCCAAGTTCTTACCCCTTGTTTGGGGTTCAATTTAATATTTTCTATTTGTTCGTTTTTGAGCTTTTCACATACCTTTTGGTCTGGCTTTGCGATGTCGGGATCGATCACTGCTTTATCCCTAAATTCAATTTGCTCTTTTCTTGTTCTTTTAAGAGGTTGATCTGATTTAAGACTACCTTGTTTATCAACCCCCCAAAACACAAGACCATTTTTTTTATGCCAACCTATAGATTCAGGTGTGCAGGAAATCTTTAATCTTTCCATATTTCTCTCATAGGCAATTTGAAGATATTCTGACCATATTTCAGATGCATATCCTTTTCTTTCCATATTCTGCATCGTGCAAATTTCATAAAGGTTTGTGTATCTTGTTTTATCACTAAAGGTCGCATAAATTACAGCGACACATAAACTGTCTTTGTAAAGAGCTAAACAAGGGTATCTTTCGTAATTCTTAAATCTAAACCACAAATTATGAGAGTTTTTTAAAAATTTAGTATTTTTCCCACTGGGCACTCTTTGTATCAATGAAGATACGTCATTTGCATTAAGATATTTTATCATTGAAGGTCTGTAGTTACATCTCTGATTTCGTAATAAGATATTTGATTTTTTTTGATCGTGTAATTTACACAACAGCGACATTTATTGATCTTTTGGAAACCGCATCTTAATAGAATGTCTTTAGTTGAAGCCATAACAAACATATCGTCTTCATAACAATAATATAGTGGTCTTTTTTCATTTCTAAAAAAATGTAATTCTTTGGTTTGGTTGTTAATAACTATTGATGATATTGAAGCTTTTACATAGTCTTTAATAGGGTGACTTTTTTGTAAAAAACTTTTAATTATAAACTCTGAGTCATTTTTTGTTTTAAATTCATAACCATATTTACCCCAATGTGAGCTATGCTCTTGGGTTATAACACCATTATGAACCACTGCCAAATCATCATATGCTATAGGTTGGTTATGCTCTATTGATGAGGTACTGTATCTAGTATGTGCAATCAAACTTCTTGTCTTTATATTTTTTATTTCTAAAAAAGTGGCATTTTTAGCAATTTTCTCTGTTTTCAGAACATCGTGATCGACATAACTTATGCCTGAAGCATGTTGACCTCTTATTTTAGATTGTAATAAAAGTTTTTCAATAATATCTGTCGGTATGATATTTTTTGATACTATACCTACTACACCGCACATTATCCTAAAATCTTCTCTTTTATTTGATCTGCTTTTTTGATTTCTTCTGGTAGTGCAATTTTTTTTGTTTCTGTTTTTGCTCTTTCAAGTTCATACTCTTTACTGCCACAATAAATCATTTTTTCCCTATAATAACAAACTACTGATATTCTTTCAAAATAAGTAATTTTTTCTGGTTCAGTATTACCATGAACTTCATGCACATCAAATAATGCAACATCACCATGTTTTAAATCTAATCCAACACCATATTTTGGCAAAACAGTAATAAATCCATTATATTTTCCTCTTGAAATAACACCTAAATTTCCAAAACCCTCTTTTAAATCTCCTTGATCTTTATGTCCTGCGGTTTGAAAATTTTTATTAACTGTTACTGTTGTAAATGCAGTATTCTTAATAATAAAATCTTTTGAAGATGCATCTGCCAATGCTTTTTGAATTTTATATCTATTAGGTGCATATTTTTTAAAAATTGTATTTATTGTCTGAATATATGGAATACAAAGTTGATACTCGTTAAAATGTGCTTGTGAAAATGCCGTTGTTCTACAGTAAGGTATTCTTGGATATCTATCCATATAACCTATTATTGAACTGTATACAGGCAATGAATAACTTGTTTTTGATATTTTACCATTATTTAAAATAGGATTGTATTTACTGCCATTTATCTTTCCTATTATTTTACCATCAATTACATCACCTATTTTATAAACTTTATCAATATCACCTGATGCTGAACCTCTATTGTTTGATTTATGTGCAGATTTTCTAAATGGTATCCTTGCATTTTCTAATATATTTTTTGGAATTGCATTTTTTTTAAGAACACAAAGCAAATCCCCATTTTCTTTAAAAACTTCGGTATCTTCTTCAATAAGATGTTTAATGTGTTTATTTGTTAAAAATTTGCCAATTAAATTGTTACTTTCTTTCTCATTTAAAATTGGTTGTAATTTAATTGATTTCATTTTTATAAATTTTTTTCTTCATTAGACACACATAAAAAAACTGCATCTGATATATTATCTATTTTATTTTTTTCTCTAACTTTTTCTATTATTTGCCTAAATTTTGTTTCATCTTCTGGTTTGAAAAAAAGTTGTATCATTTTTACGTCATTTAATAAACGATTTTCGTCATCAAGCTCCACTATAGGGTCGGTTATTTCTATCTCTTCTTTTGAGAATATACTGTCTAACTCTTCATTTGTAAATCCAATTAAGTTTAAATCTATTTCAAAATCTATAAGTTCATTTAATTCGTTTTGCAGAAGATTGTTATCCCACATTGATTCTTCATTAACTCTATTATCAGCTATTCTATATGCCTTTGCTTTTGCTTCTGACAGATCTGCAATTTGAACTGGCACTTTTTCTAAACCTAATTTTTTTGCACCTGCTAATCTTGTATGCCCCACAATAACAATCATGTTTTTATCCACAACAATAGGTTGCTGAAAACCATATTCTTTTATAGAGCTTGCAACCTTATCTATTGCTTGGTTTTTTCTAGGATTATTATTATAAGGGATTAATTTATTTATATCTATTTCTTTAATTTCCATATTTTATCCTTTGTTTAATTGCTTTTTAAGAAGCATACAGCCGTCATCTTTTGTTTTTTGGTAGTTAACCACCCTATTTAATCCTTTTAACTGTCATGTGTTGTTTTTCAATAAAAATTACATGAGTTTCATTTACATTTAAATTTCTAATATTTTCAATATCGTGTTGTTTAAAATTATTATACCCAAAAGATGTTTCCCTTAAGAATGAACCTAAATCACCTCTATATGTGATTTCATTTGCAGTTGAAATTTCTATTTGCATTATATCATTCCATTTAATTCAAAAGTTTTAATTGCTTGTTCTTTTGTAAACTGGTTTTCATTTACTGCTCTTTTAACATCAGGCAAATTTTGTTTAGCAAATTCTTTTAACCAATTAGAACAATTTTTTTCTCCATTTATTGCTTCTTTAAACATTCTGACTCTTTGTTTATATTGGCTATCAAATGTATTTATAACTTTTGTTTCTTTTACAGTTTCATCTAAATATTTTTTTGCTGATAACCAAAAAGCAGGGTGTTTAGCAAATTTTTTATCATCAACTGATTCATAATACTCATTATATAATCTTGCTAATTCAAAAGGTTTAACAATCCAGTGATCATCTAATTTTAAATAATTCTTTTCTGCAATTCCTTTGCTTACTTTATTTGATACTTTTTCCCAAAAATCTGCAAAAAATGGTGAGTAAATTTTTTCAATCTTTTTAGGGTTATTAATAGGGGTTGGGGTAGTGGTAAGGGTTAGGGGGGTTTCTTCTAGGTTTTGTCTAGGTTTTTTTGGTCTTCCCCCTAATCTTCCATTTTTCTTTGATGCTTCCATTCTATTCGTTATATAAATAAATTCTTCTAATTGTCTTTCATTTTGGTAGTGGTCTTTTACTTTTACAAAAAACTCTTGAATAATTAAATCACAACTGTTTTTTTCACTTTCCGATATGCAATTTGCTATTCTATAGTAGGTCATGCTTGAGCAGGGTATACCACTACATCTCTTATTCCAGTTCCAACAAAGTAATCTAATATAAATGCCAACTGCTTCATTAGTTAAGTGTTGTGTTCCTGCAATAAAATCATCAGTAAATAAATACCATGCTTTTAATTTTTCTTTTGGTTTTGAATTTTCGTCTATATACATTTTCCCCTCTTTTTTTATTTTTATCATAATTTAATTAAGATTAAAACCAAATTTATTATTTTGGTTAATAACCCCATACTTCTTTTCTTGCTTGTAAAACAGTTGGCTCTTTCCATATCCAATTATCAGGATTAGGAATTAAACTATTTTTAACTTCTTCTTTTGATTCAACACTTGCTAAATAATTTCCCATTACTTCAACAATATGCTCGCATAATCTATAAGGCATAATATAATCATCTAAACTCATAGCTCTAAATTCTGCATCTTTTGTTTTTGTTGGTGTTTTTAAATACCATAATATTTGTTTTGCATTTGTTGCTTTTTGGTAAATAGATTGTTGTAAAGCATGGGAAGTTGAAATTTGATTTGGTAAATTTTTTGAAGTTTTTAAATCTATAAAAAATTCTTCTTTTGTGTTTTTATCTTCAAAGTGAAAATCTGTATATCCCACAAAAGGCAAACCCTTTATTTTCATTTCAACTTTCTTTTGGTAACTTAATAAATTCCATTTAAAAGCATTTTCTTGAAATGTTTTTGCCCCTAATTCTAATAATGGCAATAGATTCAATCTTTCTTCTTCTGTCTTTGGGTCATTAATGTTTTTGCAATTTTCGTCAAACTCAAACATAATTTTTTCCCCTGCATCTTTTAAATCCATTCCATTAAGAATCATATTTAAACCACTTTCAACTGCATTTCCTCTTACACCTGATGCACTTAAAGGAAATTCATATTTAAAAATTCTTCTTAAAGCCCATCTTTCTCTATAAAATGCAAATTCATTTAACTGGCTGAATGATAAGGGAAGAATAGACTTCCCCTTATCACTATTAAATTTTTCAAAATGTTCAATCATACTTCCCTCGTCCATTTTAAAATTTCTTTTTTGTTGGAAAGTAATTGTTTTCTAACTTTGACTAAATCAGCATATATATTGCTTTCAACACCAAAACACCCAATATAATTTTCAATTTTATTTAATAATTCTTCACTTACAATTAAGCAATTATCATAAATTGATAATTTATTAAATTTATGTTGTGTTTTATCAAAATTTTCTTCATTTTCTTTTAAATTATTAACTAAAGAAGTTTCAATTTTATTTGACATTATTCCCCCCATTATCAATTAGAGAATATTTAGCAAATGTCTTGCCCTTTTCAGTAATATGTTCTGTGATAATGTTATATCCACTTTGTCTTAAGTTGAATATTCTCGCACCTAATCGAAAACAACCAAATTTTTCTAATGCTTCTAATGGTGTTATTGAAAGACCTTTTTGTAGATATTCCAATATTTGTTGGTTTTGTGTTTGGCTCATAATAAACTCCTTTCTATAAGTTTTGTTTTGCCAGTTCCCTTTCATTAACAACTTTTGTCCTTAAGTCATCTCTAAAGGCTTTAAAGGTTTCAAACTTAATTTTAGCTTGATTCCTTTGTTTTAGGGTTTTTTCGTATCTATCAAAAAAAGCCCCTAATTTCTTGTCTGAATAAATCCAGCCATTTAATTCTGTTGAATTTTTATAACCACCTTTTAATGAATAATAAACTGTTAATTCTGCTATTATCATTTTTTCTTCTTTTTTCATTAATTCAACTGCTGTATCTAAATCTGCAAATGTCATACCCAATTCTTCTTGCTGGTATGATAATTTTGCAGGGTCAAATTCTAATGTATAAACCATTTAATCCACCTTATCACAAACTAATATTTCATGGTTTACATCAACTATTTCTGTTATTTGCTGTTCATCAAATGCTTCAATTATTACTGTAACAACTTTATTATGTTGAGCCATTTCTAAATTATTTTTAAAAAGTTTAATTTTAACAAAATATGTATTATTCATAATTACCCCCTAAATTCTTTATCTTTTATTTTTTCAATTAACTTTAATTTCCAATATTCATTTAAACTTTTGTTTTGATGTGCCTTTTGGTGGCAATCTCTACAAAGTGGAAATAAATTATCAATTCTATTTAATCGGTTGTTTTTTACACCCCCCATTCCTCTAGGTGTTAAATGGTGTATATCAACTGCTAATTGCCTATAACAACCCCAACAAACGGGGCTAGCCGTTTCATGGTAGCCCCAATAGTCAGCAAATAGTTTTTTATAATTCTTTAAGGTTTTCATTGAAACTTTTTACTGCATTTTTTGTTAAATCATTTATATCATCAACTGAAAAATGACCACTTCCCATTGACCTACCTACAACACCAGTTACGAATATATCCATTCTTTGTGTATCATTTTTGGATAAATTACTTGATTGAATAGGTTTTGAGTTTTGATTATTTACCTCAATATTTGAATTATTTGCTTCCATATTATTATTGGAATTTGCAATTTTTAAATTCTCAATATTGGTGTAAGGATTCCCATTTGCTGATGTTCTTGTATTTGTTTCATCAAAATTAATTGCATCACCATTTTTAGGCATGGGATTTAAAACTGTTCCCCTTAAATACAATCTTCTGCCATCAATTAAATCAATAGCATAATTGGGAACTCCATCTTTAGTATTATCAAAACATTTATTTACAATATTATTTTTAGCCATTATTTTCTCCATTATTTTTTGCTAATTTATTATAATTGTTATTAATTATAATCTCCATAAATTATTTGTCTTCCCCCCAATAAAGAGGAACTGAAACAATATTTTCCTTATGTGGTGGTTTAGACATTCCATAGACTAAAACCCTTGCTTTTGGTCTATAAAATTTTATTGCATCAAAACTTTTTTTGGCATGGTCAAATTCTTTAAAATACATTTTATTATATTTTCCAAAACCATTAAATTCTGCAACACAATAACTTTTAATATAATGTTTTAAATAACTTTCATATTCTGCAAGTTCTTTAAAATTTGTAATGTTTTCCATTTTATTATTCCCCCTTTTTTAAAACTGCCTTATAATAAATGAGGTTTTATCCTCTATTTTAATCACAGTTGTTTGTTCTTCAATATCCTCTATGGTTTTATATTCCTCGCCGTAATCTTCTTGAAATTCTTCAATGCTATAAAATTCTGAAAACTCGCAAGAAAAAGCCACAATATCCATTTCTATATCTTCTTCAGTATTCTCGCTATATTCCCATAAATAATTATAAAGTGATTCTAAACCCTCGTAAGAAAAATTATGTTTGTATTGTTCAGACCTATAGAAATAATCTCTAAACATAGCTAATGTTATAGTATCTGTTATTGCCATTTTATTCCCCCTCAATTATGTAAATCATAAGTTAAATTCATTGGAACTTTATCTTTTTTATAAATAGTTAATCTTTTATCCAGCTCCCTTAAATTACTTCTTATAGCTATAGTAATAATTTTGCTGTCTTCTATCATATTTCCATTTTTATCTAAAACGGCTGGAATATATTTATAAACTTCCCATCTATACCCTTTTATTATTTTCCTTTTGGTAGTTTGTTCCTCATCACAAATTAATAATCTTCTTAAATAATAATTTTCCCATTCTCCATTTTCTTTTAAATAATATTTATTTCTATCTTTTGGACTTCTATATAAATTTTCCATTTTATTATTCCCCCTTAATTAAATTATAAACTTTGATTCTTTCTAATCTTGTTTGTTTTGTTGATACTCCAAATTTACTTTTATAAATTGAATGCTCTTTTATTTTTCCTCTTACTTCAATTCTATCTCCTTCTTTTGCACCCTCATTTTCATGGTGTAAATATTTTGAACCTTTATAAACAAATACATTTCCCTCAAAATCAACAAGATTAAAAATATAACTTTCTCCCCAATACCCATTAAAAGAAAACATTTTTTTCCCAGTATCGCTTAATGCAACAAATAAACAATTTAAATTATTTTGTGATAAATTATATTCTATATGGTTTATTGCAAATTCTTTACTATTCATTATTTTCTCCTTTATTATTATTAATTTGAGTTTGTTATATGGCCTTCATCTTCCATAGCTAGCCAATTTTCATAGCTAGCTCGAAGCATATCGCCATCAAAAGTATCACATTGTTTTTTAAAATAATTTATTGTTGCTTCAATATCGGTTTCTTTAGCATTGGTCTTAACTAACCTATAAGCTATTCCATCGTAACTTTTAAATTTAATGTGGTTGTTATTCATTATTTTCTCCATTATTATTATTATTAAACCTAGAAAAACATCTAGGTTAACTATTAAAACCTATTTTTTATAAAAACAAGCTTTTTTTTATTTTTTTTTTATTTGAATTTTGCTAAATTAATTTAGGGAGAAAATTTTTTTGATTTTCCCCCAAAAAAATCATTATTCTCTCCAAATGAATAGGGGTTGAACATGAGTCTATCAAGATTAACTTATTGGTTAGCCCCTATGACAAAAGAATCTGACATTCAAAGAGTTTGCCATGAATATCTAACATATATGTCAAAAACATATAATTTTAGGCATTTTCATGTTCCTAATGAGGGCAAAAGAAATGTTTATTATAATACTAAATTAAAAAACATGGGTTTAAAATCAGGTTGTCCTGATATTATTGTTGAATATCCAAAGGGAAGATTATTATATATTGAGCTTAAAACAGCAAAAGGCAGGTTATCTGAAAATCAAAAATTGTGGAAAGTGCAATCAAAAATTTATGAAACACCCCATTATATTGTAAAAGGTGATTTAAATGATTGCATTGAACAAGTAAAAGATATTATTGAAAGAAATATTCCCAAAAAGACCTCACAGTTGAATTAAAATTTTTTCTTATCTATTTGAACCTTTTTAACTTTAATACTCTCTGGGGGGCTTTAAATCGCCCATTAACACCCTTTTTTCTTGTCTTTTTATTTATTGGTCTTTTGTTTATCAATTCAGCTATTGTTGCTGTTGTTGTAAATCCACTCATTTACCCACTTTCCTCATTGCCCTATTGTGAGCTTGTGCAAAAGTAAATCTTCCTGATGCTAAATCTTTAGACATTTCTTTCATATGCTTTAAAGAATGATGCCTTGCATGGCGATTCATTGTTTTCTTTTGCCTTGTTGTTAAATTTTTTGTGAATTTTTGAATTGATGCAACTTTTACCATTACTTCATTTTCTTCTTTCTTCTTTTTGTTCCCTTTTTCTTTTTCTTCATTCCTTTTGAATGTGTACCTTTTCCATAATGATATGGCATTTTTTCCTCCTTTTGTTGTTAATTCTTTGTATCTGTTTTTTTGTTTTTATCAAAACTTCTCATTCCTGCAATTCCTAACATTCCAAATAATAATGGCATCATTACCGACATATCGGCTTGAGGTATTGTTATTCCAAAACCTGCACAAATAGGACTAACCATATAATTTATTGCTAATGATAAACCACAAATCCAACCTATTAATGGTCGCCATGAGCTTTGAAACCAATTACCCTTTGCTTCTTCTTGATTTACCTTTATTTGTTGTAATGCTAACTCTTGACCATGTTTTTCTGCCATAGTTGCTATTTCGTGTGCTAATTTATTTTTAGTGTCTTTATCCTCTATAAATTTTCCTAATAACTTTGATGCAACTGGCAATAAACTTGTAATCATAAACTTTTCCCCATTTTTTCAATTAATCTATTCCATCTATTTGTAGTTTGTTTGTATGCTCTACTATCTTTCATTTCTTCAATAGCAGTTTTTATATCATTGTTTTCCAATGCTTTTTTAAATTTTTTAAATTGATTTAGTTTTGGCAAACCAAGTTGAAATGCCATGTGAATCACACATTCTTTTACATTGTCATCAATAGTCATTCCTTTACAAAAACTTTCACCATCATTAATTGAAACTTTTAAATCATTATCAAATAATTCTTCTGCTCTTTCTTTTGATATTGGTTGCATTAATTCTTCTTTTTCATTTTCCCTTATTAAATGTCCAACTGATATTGTCCAATAACCCAAATGGTCTTGGTAAGGTTCTAATATAAATCCACCCTCCTCCTTTATGATATCTTCTTTTAATTGTTCAATATTCATTTAGTTACCATTTTTTTTTGCCATTTGATTAAAACCAATAAAAGAACCTATAATACCCATGTTTGATAAAACCCAAATTTCTGCAATACCTGATAAATGATCTATTCTTTCCATAGGCAATAAAGGGGTCATTAATACCACAATAAACCCAGTAACTGATAATGCACTAAACCATACTAAATATCTTTGTTGATCTTCTTTTTTATCTCTATTTTCCAATAAAATTAATTTTTCTCGCATTTCAAATTCTTCATCACTAATAATATTGTCATTATTGGTATCCAATTTATTTAATTTAGAATTTTTTTGCAGTTTTTTTTGAGTCATTTAAAAACCTCATTTAATCCAAATACTTCCAAAATCATAAATGTAAAAAACAACAATAAAATTCCACCTGCTATTAGTTTTCCACTAAAATTTGTTGAACCTATTTTTACTGCTACAAATTCATTTCCCAATATTCTTAAAATTAACTCAAAACTATTTTCGCCAACTTTAACTTGAACTGGTTTTTCTATGGGTTTTTTTTCACTCAATAAAATAATCCTTTTTTATTTGGGTTGTCTTTACATTCATAATCTCTAGGACAACCAAGCCTTATGTCCAATCCATCAAATTTATAATATTCAATTTCTAAATTAGCATAATTATTCATATATACACAACCAATTTTGTCCTGATAAATTTTT
>TARA_R100001594_G_scaffold3754_7_pt1 | contig 27408 bp, 33 predicted proteins | sample TARA_R100001594 | Tara Oceans TARA_R100001594 (sample SAMEA2622752) | marine metagenome | biome: marine biome (ENVO:00000447); feature: marine epipelagic mixed layer (ENVO:xxxxxxxxx); material: "saline water (ENVO:00002010), including plankton (ENVO:xxxxxxxx)" | depth 150 m | reverse complement strand
TAGAGCAAGAATACAGGAAAGAATTATTAAGAGCTATTAATTCTGGAGAATTAAAAGATAAAAAAATTGTTTATTATCAAGAAGCAAATAGACCTACTCATGCTACAGCATTAGATTGGTTTATAAATAAACAAACTACTCAACCTGTAGAAGGACTTAAACTCAAAAAAATTATATCTGGTGGTCAGGTTGGTGTTGACCAAAAAGGTCTAGAGCTTGGAAGGGAATTTGGCTATGAAACTGGAGGTACTGCCCCTAAAGGATTTTATACAGCAGAGGGTAAGCAACCTGAATTAGCAAAAAAATATGGCTTATCAGAAGTATCAGAAGATGTAACTAGGGCTTATACTGGTAGAGAAAAGTTCTATGGGCCAAGAACTGAAAAAAATATTATTGATTCTGATGGTACTATAGTATGGGGAAATGCTGCAAGCCCAGGTTCAAAATTAACAATAAATTTAGCTAAAAAGCATAATAAGCCAGTTATTGTTAATCCAACATCTTCTGAAATGAGAAATTGGCTTATAAATAATAATATCGAAACTTTAAATACTGCTGGTAACAGAGTTCCCCCACCAGGGTTTAAGAAGATGATGAGAGAGGCTATTGATTCTCAGCCTGCTACAGAGAAAGGTCCTACTGTAGGAGTCAAGCCTGGACCTGCTAATGTTTATATAGATGCTATTGATTATAATGGACAAGATATTCCTATTAGAAGATTTGTGTCTAAAGCGGCAAACTTATTAAGTGCAGAAAAAGATAGTCATGGGAACTATAAGCACCAAACATACGATGAAGCTTATTCAGCAGCTGAAAAACTTTTAAAACAAAAGACAAGGAATATTGTTAAGGCTATGCATGATAAGTATGATATGCACTTATGGGGCGGAGAAGGTGATAAAGACAGACTTGTATTTGTCAAACATCATCCAGAGGCAAACAAAGTTAAATTGCCTGCAAATGCTATACCGAAAGATTTATTAGATTTTGCCAAAGATAATTATGGTACTACAAAAGAACAAGAAATAAGAGCTATGAAATCTTTAATCAAATATCATGAAGAAATTAATGGCGTTCCAGTAGAGCAAACTATAGGTAAAGATGGCTGGATAAACAATACAATTAAGTTAAATAAAAGATTACCTGTTATATTAAATACTGGATGGAGAGGTGATAAAACCTTTATTAATGATAGAAAACAAGTTGGTAATTTACGTTTGACTGATAATGGTAATTATAAAGGTGTTATAGTTAGGGATGCAAAAACATTAGAAAATATATTAGGGGTTAAAAACTCTGACTTATTACAAATAACAGACGGAAGTATTATAACTGAAAGTGCTACTTTAAATGGTATACAAAAAGATAGAGGAGGACTATACCAAGGGCAAGAGAAATCTACATTAGTATATAATGGATTATTTGGTAAATATATGCAACATAAAACCCTTCCAGAAGGTAATCAGATGATGAGAGATTTTAAGAATTCTAAACCTGGATTTAATGATGGCATTAACTTTATTATATATGATAGTGCAGCTAAACAAAAAGGAAACCTACCAACAGGTAATTATGAAATTAAAAACGGTAAACTGGAACTTACTGAAGGAGCTGAAGTATTTGAAATAGACCCAGGAGCATTAAGATATAATTATGGAGTATATGATGGTCCTTCTAATTTTGGTGTAAAAAATGGTGTACACAAAGGTATTGGGGTACCTAAACAAACATTGCTTACTCCAAATCCAGATATGCTTGTAAAAACAGATGTTAAACATCAAGAAGACTTTTTTAATACTTTGGTAAGAGATGTATTTAATGGTAGTAAAGAAGGTAATGAGGCTATACAGAACTATAGAAAAGAAATAGCTACTAATAAAGCAGCTATCCCTGGGACTGAAGCAGAAATTGTAAGAGACCATTTTCATCAAATGGGCGTAAAAGAAATACAAGATATAATGACAAAGCCAGGGCATGAAAAACTCGCACAAGAAATGCTTTTAGAAATGTTTAATATAGATAGAAGAGCTCAAGAAAGAATAATGATGGAAGGTGAGGGGCATCTTAGGCATATAACTGATGAATTAAACAATATAGCAGATTTTACATCAACAGCTGAAAATATAATTAAACATGCCTCAGCATTAGAGATGCCTGCAATGCCTTTGTTTTTAGGTAAATATACAAAAGGCTATGTTGAACAAGTTGTTAATAAATGGTTAACTGATAGAGTTTTTAGACCAAAAGTTAAAAATTCTATAAAATCTAGAATGAGACCATACGATAAATGGTTAGTAGAAAAATTCCCAGAGCTTAATAATGATGATTTGGCTATGAAAAAATATGGCGTACCTGCAGAGGAATTAGTATTTCTTGGAGAATTATACAAAGAAGCTCCATTTTATGACCCAGTTAAAAAGAAAATGAGCACGATGGGTGAAGTATGGAAGGAATATGAAGATATCAAAGCTCTTAGCACAAAAGAATTAATGTTTACCCGTAGATTAAATGATAAACATTTGTACGAAGATACATTTGATGGACTAGTTATAAGAGTTCCTCAAGATTCTGCATCTGGAGCTTTAGTATTAAGACTTGCTGGGTTTACGGGTATAAAAGACCATGGCTCAATGCTTCATGGTAGAGCTATGGAAAAATTAGGTGGTGCTGACCTTGACGCAGATAGTGATTTTATATTTTTTGGAGGAAGACATAAAGATGGTACTGGTCATGGATTTAAAAAAGAATGGAAAGATATTTACAAGGCTCAAAAAAATGAGTTTATTCAAGATGGTAAATTTATAGATGTAAAAGAGGAGTGGGGTGAGGACATTGTTCTTAGCGAGAAAAACTTAAAAGATTTAGGTATAAATCCAAATTTATTTAAATATTCGCAAAATGAAGGCGGAAAATACCCATATTTACAATACTCACCATCTTTAAGAACATTTGTTGGAGAAAATACTGCAAACTCTAGAGAATTAATGCCTCCTATCGTTTCTCTAACTCAAAACTCAAAAGCAGCATGGAGTTCAGTGCTAAATAGTCCTAGTAAAATAGATTTAATAGAATCTGGTACCGTAACACTAGGCAGTGATTTAAAGACTCGTAAAGAGCCTGTTATGTATAGAATTACAAGAAAGCCTAAGGCTACAAGAGAAGATAAAATAGAACAATTAACATTGTCGTCTGCTTTAGTTAGATTTACAGCAGACCCAGCTAATGTAATAGGTTTAGTACCTTATCAAAAAATGAAAACATTATTAGATATGACTTATTATGAACCTAGAGAATATCAAATATTTAATAAGAAAAAAGGAAAATGGGAAAATTACGACCAAAAAACATTTGAAAAAGAATTAGGAATTCCAAAATATGCTGCTATGACAATAGGTTCTAAAAGTGTATATACTCCCAATGTTTTTAAACAAAGTAGATATGATTTAATTAATGATATAAATAAAGCATTTTTTGGATGGAATTATAATGAAGGAAGCAGATGGACTTATGAGCAAAAACAAAATCTAATACGAGGAATAGAAAATTTAACCGAATCTGAAAGGTCTAGTGCTTTACCTAAATTCGCTCATATGATGAAGGATGTTGATTTTAGGATGTCTATTTATGATAGAGTTAAAAGTGATGTATATAACAAAATGCATGATAAATATACTCAAATTTTTAGAGGATTAAAGGACAAAGATGTTTATAAAAGGCTTTTAGGTAGGACTAGATTAGATAAACCTAAAAGTAAGCAAGTGCAGTTTATGTTTGACAATAAATTAAACAATGTATATTTCAGAGAACAATTTGCGGATAGAGGTGGGAAAGATATTATAGAAGCATTTGATAAAGCTGGTATAAAAAGAACATGGCACAGAATAAAAGAAACTGATAAATATGATGATATAATAGTCAAGTTAAATAAATCATTAAGAAATGCTGAGGACTATTTAGAAAATGCTGTTTGGGAAATGGCTACAACTGATTTGATAATTAATGAATTCAAAAATTCAGTTAAAGCAGGTAAAAAGATTTCTAATAAAGAAATGGAAGCAATACTTATTGCAGTAGAAGAGATTAAAGAAGCTAATTCTGCTAGATATAGACAAAGGCAAGAATTTGGAGGTAGAAGGGTAGAAAACGAATCTTCATTAAGTCATGAAAAGGATAAATTTGTCCAAGAAATGAACAGGTTTTTAAATAAAAGAGATATAAATGAAAGTAAGGGAAATGCTATCTTAGACCAAGCTGAAATTGATGGAATGATAAGAAATTTTAAAACTAGATTATCTTCAAAATATGCACAAAATGTATTTGACTATTTATTATTAGGCTCTCTTAAAGGAAGAAAAGAAGCAAGAGAAATAGATAATTACATGAAAGAAAGCAAAAATAACCCTATAAAGCAACAAGTGTTAGAAAAGCTTTTTACTGAAGGTGCTAAATCTGGAACTTCTCAAGCAGCATTTAACTCTAGAGAAGTAAGTACTAGAAATATTAAAAATTTCTTTAAAAAACAAATGACAATGTATGATAATACTGCCGACCCTCTTCTTGTTAAAGCTCCTAAAAAACATATCCCTACTAAAGCAAAAGAACATCTTAAGAAGTTTGAAGAGAGTGAAATAATTAAAGACTTAGACCCTATAGAACAACTTAAAAAAGCAAATATTGAAAAATCTATTATAGCAGATATTATAGGTTGGGATAGACTTAAAAAGGGAAAAATTAGTCCTGAAAATAAAAAGATTATTGCAGAATTGGCTGATTTGATTAAATCTGACCCTAACTTTCATCCTTCTAAGATAAATAGAACTCTAATGGGATTATACTCATATATAGACCCATTTGACCCAGCTGTAAAATCTCTTGACCAGATGAATGCAACTGATTTCCAAAATATGATTAATACTTATAAACAAATTAAAGGTGGAACTATTCACCAAAGATTGGAAAGAAATTTACCTTTATTAAAAAAATTATCATTAAAGGCAAGACATCAAATGCAATTTCCATTAATGGTAAGTAATGAGCAAATGGCACATGATATAACTCATGTAAAATCTAAAAAGTTTTTAAAAGATTGGACTGGGAAAGAGCCTAAAGAAGTTGAAATACTTTATCCTACATCTTGGATAGAAATTCTTCAAACCCAAATATCTAGAATGGATGGGATTGGAGAGTCTATAACAAGAACAAAAAGCGAAGATATTAAAAATAAATTTAAGTTTTTATCTCAAGCTCCAGGAGAAGATGGTTTAGCTCTTCATAATTTAGCTTGGACTAAAAGAGAATTACAGCAACAATTTAAAGATTCTGATACTAGAAAAAAGTATGAAGATGTTAATAAAAAATGGGAAAAAATATATAATTGGGATAAAATGAAGGACACTAACTACAATCTTGATATTGAAGGAAAAGGAAGGAAACAATATACAGGAGAGCAGGTTAGAGATATAGTTGCTGAAAAATTAGAAACTACATATGATAATCTTCAAGAATTAAATACAGGAAAATTAAAAAGAATATCTGCCAAAGAATATGATAAACTCCCTAAAAAAGAAAAGATAAAATGGGAAAGAGATATTATCGCTAATGAATATACTAAACATCCCCTAGAAGATTATACTATTGGATTTTATGATGCTAAAAAAACACAAAGAATTTTAAATATTGAAAAGTTTATGGAGGACTTATCAAAAGCTTTCTATGAAGGTCCAGATAAAGCTTTAGAGTTTGCTATTAATGTTGGCAGTGATGGTAATATGCAATTATTAAAATCATTAACAAAAGAATTAATACCTTTTACTAAATATGTTTTACCAAAACCGCTTACAAATGAAGGTAAATTGTTATCTACAGAAAGAGATGCAATGAGTATAGAAGAGTATAGTGGATTATCTTATGCAAAGCGAAAAGCACTAGAAAAGCAAGGTTGGATTACAGATAAAGAATTTAAACAAAGATTACTTGATGAGCTTGAAATGCCCTTAACAGGAACCAGAAAGGGATATATGCCTCATTTTTGGAACGATACCAAAGCAAGTAGAAAAATAATGGATAAAGAATTAGATAAAATATCTGCAAAATATAATAAACTTTTAAAAAACTCTCCAAAAGATGTTGAAAACATAACTAATCAATATATTCAAGAATATAAAGCAGCCCTTATGAATTATAAATTTCAAAATGGAGATTATGATTTAGGGCATTTACAAGATTTAAATACAGGTTTAGATATGCTGGTATCTAAAAGAATTAAAGATTCTTTAATTGAATCTGAAAGAAATAGGCTTGATATTTCTAACTTACCTTCTATAACCAAAAGAGCTGGACATACAAGAAAAAGAGAAAATGATAAAATGGAATGGATTATGGACCCTGCTGTGCATGGAATATATGTCCAAAATTCTGTTAGGGGTTTAATAGGAGGTTTGACAAATATTTTAACTAGATGGACTTTAAATCAGGCTAATACAAGAAATTATAATAAAATAGTTAAACCATATTTAGATAGTAAGGGCAACATTAAAAAGGGTAAGGAAAAAGACTATAAAGAAGCTCTTGAAGTAGTAAATAACTGGGATTGGTTTTATAAACAATATGTTAAAGAAGCTCAAGGTATGGCTACTATAATAAATCCAGCAGATTACAATAATCCCAATTTACATGTTGCTACAACGCCTTATGGTTGGTTTGCTGATAATATATGGGCTAAAAGGATAAATAAAGTAGCTGATACATTAGGTTTACTTGACAGGAAAAAGAATCTTCCTAAAGAACTTCAGGGATTAGATGGTTATGATATACAAAAAATGTCTAATATTGAGGCAAGATTTCAATTAGCTACTTTGATGACGCATCCTAAAACTCCTATTAATAATATATTTGGTGGTTCTATGCATACATTTCAATCAGTAGGATATGAACCATTAAGAAAAGCTTATGATTACGAATATCTACAGACTATTAATCCTAAATATAAGAATGGTGAAGAAGTATATAAAGATTTAGCAAAAAAGGGTATAACTGTAGAATTAGCTAGACATGAATTAGGGTTAGACAAAAATATAAAAGCACTTAATAATCAGAAATTTATAGATGCTGTAGCGTCTAAAGCTGCAACTAATACAGAATTTACAGCAAAAGAAAAAGAAGCAATAAGAAAAAAATATGGTGTTTCTAAAAAAATAATGGATATAGCGGCTAAATTTATGACTATACCAGAAAGAAGATTAAGAAGAGATGCCTATTTGGCTCATTATATTAAGGCTTGGGAAAGATTTGGAGGTGCTATTAGCAACCCAGATAGTCCTATATTAGTTGAAATAGGAAAAAAAGGGGTTAAGGCTACACAGTTTCTTTATTCCGCTCCATTTAGGCCTGCATTTGCTCGTTCTGGTGTAGGTAAAATAATGTCAAGATTCCAGTTATGGGCTTGGAATGCTGTCAGGTTTAGGAATGATGTAAGAAAGTTAGCACAAAGATATGGTTATAAACCTGGTTCAGAGGGTATGAAAAAATTTGAAAGAATGATAACAACAGATTTATTTGTCATGGCATTAGGTTCTATGTTAATGTATTCAATGTTTGAACAGGTTATACCAGCTCCTTATAGCTGGATGCAAGATACTGCACAATGGATATTTGGCGATGAAAATGAAAGAGATAGAGCGTTTTTTGGAACTTATCCAGGGCCACTTGCACCATTGCAATTAATAACACCACCTGCTGCAAGATTTCCTATATCAATAATAAGAGAATTTGCTGAAGATGATTATACTAAACTGTCTGATTACTATATGTGGACTATGTTTCCATTCGGTAGGATGGCAAGAGATTTATTCCACCCTGAACAAAGCGTGTTTATAAATCCTATGAGAATACCTGAAAAGTTTTTTGGATTTCCTTTAACAGGACTTGCTAAAGAAACTAAAAGAATGAGGGAAGAAGAGCATAAGCCCTTATTCCCTGGTCAAAGTATAAGTATGTTCAGGAACTAACCTGAAGTAATTTCTTCTTCTAATTTTTCAAAAAGATTAAACAAATAATTTGAATGACATTCTTTGTGTATTATTATAATAGCATCTTCATGAAAGACTCCATCTGAATCTAAAAATCCTGATGAAGCTTTATACGATACTGATGAAGGGGTGATTAATTCTCCACAAGCTCTACACTTTATCATTTTCAATCATCCCCCATAAAAGGCATAAATAGACTATAGCGTCTGTTAATCTGCCCGTTATATCTTCTCTTTGTGATTTATGTCCTTTGACATAAGAACATATACCGTCTATATGTTTTAATAAATAGACAAGTAAAACTTCTTGTCTGTGTATACCTAGGTTTTCGCCAACTCTTTCAAAGTTTGCAAAAGCGTTACTTTGCTTCCTCGCGTACTCCTTCTGTCCCGCTTCTCTCGTTTTTTGAATCTTTTGGAATATCTTGTTTATCAATATCTCCATTTCCTTTTGACTCATTTCTTTTCTCCATTTCTTCTTTAAGAAATTCATTAAAATTATCTAAATCTCCCTTCATTTTCATATACAATCCTAATATTTCGTCAAATTGCCTTAATAATGAAGTGTTGTAATTAACTTTATCGTTAATTTCTATTATAGCACTGCCTAATTCTCTTGCAGTTGGCTTTTTCTTTATTTTATTCTTTGCTGACATTTAATCCCCTTTAATTATTTTCTATATTTTGAAAAGCTTTTCTTAGCTTTCTGTAATTTTGGCTTTCTTTTAAAGTTTTTTCAGAAAACCTGTTCATAGCCTCTTCAGATTCTCTTAATATTTCATTAATCTTCCCAGTCTTTGAATATCTATTGTCAAAATAATGCCTTATTCCCTCTAAAAGCTTAACCCCTTGAACAGTATCTTCGCCTACTATTTCTTCAATAATTTTAGATACTGCTTTATAGTCCTGTTCTAACATCATTTTCTCCTTCATTAATATCTTTTAAAACCAGTTCATGGTAGTTTTTATTCATAACTCCATATCTACCACTTGTTTTATATACTGGAAATAACCCCTTGTTTCCGCACTTAAACAAGGGATTATCACAAACCCAACGATTCTCTCCTTCTTGCCTTAAAAGAGAGAAATAATCTTTATTTTTCTTAAAATCCATCAGATACATCCTTTAATGGTATTAAAGCTATTTCGCTGGCTTCATTATCTCCTCCCATAACGATTCTACCTGAACCCTTTTTAACGCTTCTTTTTACTATTTCTTTTAGTTTTTTCACTGGTACTAATATAACACCTTTTATATCATTATCCAAAGTTAATATTTGAGCCCACCAATCAGCTTCTGTTACAGTTAATCCACTCTTTTTGCCATAGTATGATAGCTCTATTGCTATATTTCTTGTTTCAAACCACTTATCTCTTTCTGTTTTTACCTCTACTTTGCCCATTTTTAGTATATTTGCGAGACTTTTTTCGTATTCCATACCAAACCCTAGGTCAAGGTCAAACTTCTTTAATTCTTTGATATTTAGATTTCTTCTTTGATGTTCCACTATTTTTTGCTCCAATTTTAAGTTATTAGTTGCTATCATTTTAAGTATTTTCCTCCTTAATCAATCTCAAACATTGATTCTCTTTATCTATTATAATTCTAATAGGTTCATTTAACTTCCATTTCATTTTTTTCCATATATGAGGCGGAAGACTTACTTGATAACTATTAGTATTAGTCATAACATTTGATGTTGACCTTACAAATGCTTTATAATCTTTATTTTTTAGATTTTTTCTCATTTTAAATGCCTCCAAACAGTTCTCTTTGACACTTTATATCTATTTGCTATCCAATCGATAGACTTTCCTCTTATTTTCCTATACCATATTAACCAAAATTTACTTCTTATTTTTCTAGGTCTAGCCATTAGGTAACCTCCTTCTTTCTACTCCATAAGTAGGCATATCTTTATATATATATACCTTATTATCTTTATCACACTCCCAAACAACCTTATTATCAGGGCAGTAAAAGAGCATCCCTTTTTCTCCCCAATTTCTGTGCCTATTTTTGTTCATTATTTCCTCCTTCAGCTCTTTTAATAGCTCTATCTAATTTATTGTATAATGGTATTTGTCTTTTATTTCTTTGTCCATACACAGAAGCGACATGCTCTCTGCATTCTTTTAATAACCTATACCATTCTCTAACATTATCTACCTTTATCATAATTCCTCCATTTTCTAGGGCAACCTAGATTAGTGTTTTTTGATACCGACTTTGTGCTTCAAAGCTTTTAACTTTGATGTATCTGCTCTCCGATACCGAGCCAGTTTTTAACCTGCAACTTGTAGCCAGGGATTGATTGCCCTAAAAATCTCTGCTTGATAGTTTTCTTAAAACATATTTAGAAAGCCCAATATCTTGCCTAGATAACCATCTTAATAACTTACTAAATTCTTTGTCTGTTAGTGGGCCTTTTCTTGTATTACATCTCATACAAATCATTTGAAGGTTTGGAATAGTTGAATTACCACCCAAAGAAAGAGGGTGTATATGGTCACATGCCATATTACTAACCAAAAGCTTTGTATTGCAATAACGACACTTTTTTCCATAAGCTTTATATAGCATTTCTCTAACCTCTGATAAAGATATGTCAAACTCAACTTCATATTCCTTACTTCTCCTTTTTAATGTTGTTCTTAATGTTGAAGACTTTTTCATTAATCTATGAAAAACCTTCTTAGCAAAATGTTTATGATGTTTTTTTAACTTTTTACTAAATTTCTGTTCCCATATAGTCAAACCTTTAGGGGACTTGCGTCCCCTTTTAGGCTTACTATACTTCTTTTTAAGCGTTTCCATGTATCTCTGGCGTTCTAATTAAAACATCCTTTAGTTTATTAATACTTAATTTTATATCAAATTTATATATACCCAATATAATAGAATACTCATTTAAGTTAATTTGGCTCTTAACGCTAAAGCCTATTCTAAATATTCTTAAAAGAATAATCATAAATGTATTATCTAGTACTAATATCTTTAAAAGTAATCCGTTCATTCCGTCCTCCTTAATCTAAACGATGGAGTCCATTCAACTTCAGTGTCAAATAATTCGCCATCTGTGTTTTTAAATAACTTAACCATTCTAGTTGATGAATTAGGCTGTCCATTTAGCCCAATTACCTTTCTAGATGCGTTTTCTATGGCACCTGAACCTTTACCTGCATATAAGTCAAGCACTTCGTTTCTGCTATATTCTCTGCTTACTTGCGATATTTGTATTACGATTAAGTCGTTATTAACAGCCATATTAGACAAGCCATGTGATATATATTTTATTTTTTCGTATTCCCCTCTATAACTAACAGGGGTATCTACCAAGTCTATATAATCTACTATAACTAATGCTGGTTGTAATTCTCTAACTTTTTCATATATCTTTTCTAATGTTGGTGATATAGTTTGAATCATAATATGTTCTAGCGAATTTTTATTTGCCTCATATAAATTCTTATAATTAAGATTTACATCTTGCTTTGTTTTGTTAGATACTATCTGTAAATGTCTTCTATGCATATACCAAGAAGATAACTCTAGACTTAAGAACAAAGTAGGTATTTGCCAATTTCTATTAATCGTATGATTAACGAAATCAACACCTAAGGCTAGATTTTGAGCAAAAGTAGTTTTATTTGACCCTGTGGGTCCAAACACTGTTACTAATTCTCCTGGATATATTACTGATTCTTTATCTATGCCTAAAGATTTACCTAAATCTATAGTTTTACCACTAAAATCAGTAGTTAACCTTTCTTCTAACTCTCCTTGCATTTCATCTGATGATTTAACATCTACTAAATAGTCTTTCCTATTAAAATGAATACATTGCGTTTTACAATGCTCCATCATTACATTGTCATGGCATCCATATTTATAGTTTCTATTATAAACATTTTCTACCATTTCTATGATATTATTTTCAGGCATGCTTTTATTATTCCAATGTAACATAGAAACCTTACAATAATGACTAGGTATTCCATGTCTTTTAAAATGACTGATTATTCTCATAGCTGTAACATGCCTAGTTCCTTCCCTTGCTCCGTTATTAAGCATTGATTGAACACATGGTATTATTTTATTAGGTTCTGATATTTTATTAAATACTCTAATATCAGGAACTTCTGTAACAACTCTTCCTTCTAGCTCTCCATCTCCAGTTAATATATGGTATTTAAAGTCTAATCTAGGACCTTTAGCCATTTCAAGAATCTCTTTAGGTTCTTTATTCATAACTTCATCTCTAGTTAATGGAATTTTATATAAATCTGTTTTTTGATTTATTGTGTGCTGAACCCTATAAATACCAGTTCTCATATATATACTAGCATCTACATTAGGTAGCAGTTTCTTTATAGTTTGTTTGACTATATAAGGTAAATCGTTACCAGATTTAAAATTGAATAAATTTCCTGAAAGAATAAGATGATATCCAGAGCCAGAAAAGTAAGACTGGAAGCTCCCACAACCAATATCTGCCTCTTCTAGCTCTAGAATTGTTGCTCTTAAAATATCTAAAGTTCTATCATCACTTCTATCTTGCTTATCTATGTCAATAGGTATTTTGTCTATATATCTAACACCAAAGAAGTTCTTTAAACTTCCATTTTTCTCAACATATTCAACAGCACTTTCATCATACAGATAGACACTTCTATATAAAGGTTGTTCGCCTATATAAGAAGATAATCTATCTGATGATATAATGATACCTCTATTAAAAGGACTTCCTTTAGCTATTTCAAGGTAGTTCATAAATTGGACAAACTACTTTCATTGAAAGCTGGAGCATTAGCTACTTCATCACTTAACTCTTTAAGGTAACCTTTTCCTTTCAACCAATCTATATCATTCTTTAGTTTAGTTATATTTTCTTCACTATATGTATACACCTTTGGCCAAACATTAGTATAAGATTTTCCACCTATTTTCTTAGGTTGTTCTTTGTAGAAATAAGCTATATAAGGATAACTATCTATATCTGAACCAGGTATTGGATTTGCTGTATACATAGACAAATAATCACATATTGCCTCTATTTTAGCACCATTCTCATCTTCCCATTCTCCATCTATATTTAATCCTGCTTTACATCCTATTGCATCAAAGAAGTTATATAGCCTTTTAAGAACACTTCCTCCTGTAATTTTACCATTAGAGTCTTTTTCAAAAGAGCCTTTAATTTGTAGGTTTCTACTATATTCACTTCCTTCTTGCTTAACTTCTACTTCTAGGTATAAATCAGCCCAATCAAAAAGTCCTGATTTATCTTCAAAGTTTAATATTGCAAATTTACAAACACCTGTATACTTATTGCCTGTACTTTCTTTAATTTCGGGTCTAAATATCGACATTATTTCTTCTCCTTATATATATTTTTCCATTCAAGTTTCATCTCTTTGCCTCTCAAGTGAGGACTTCTACTACCAGCTTCTAATGCTTCATTTGCTTTAAATGATACCATTAAATCGCCTTTTTCATCATCTCTATAGACATACCCTATAGCATCGCAATCAGCCATTAACATATTCTTTAGTTTTCCTGTTAAGTCTAGACTTTCAGGTTCAACTATAGCTTTATTTTCCATTATAGCTTTTGCCCACTTTCTATGTCCTATGATTATAACATGAGGAAAAGTATCTTTCATAGCTTTTACTAAATTCAGAACTTTATCTCTAACCATTGCAAATCCCTTACCAAATGCTAAATCTGCAATAGCTGTAACTCCTTCTGATGAACAAACTGCTTTTTCAGCCCAGTCTGCTATTTTATCTATAGTATCTATAGCTACATACTTATATTCATGTCCTTTTTGAGCTTCTTCTAATAGATTAAATAATTCTTCTCTATTATTTACCTCTTCTATATAACCCTCTACCATTCCAGCTCCTTGCTCTGTATCAATTATTAGACAATCTTCTAATTGACTTAAAGCTGTTGTTTTTCCTACTTTTGGTGCTCCATAAAGTAACATTACTTTAGGATTTTCGGAAACAGCTTTTCTTTTGACTTTTTTTAATGTCATTCTTATCTCCTATTTATCTTTAAACGAAAGGGCTTTAAGAGAACCTCACATATTCCTTTGCCAAGTAGCTATAATGAGGTAAAGTTAATACTCTGATAATAGCATTTATCACTTGGACTTATAGGACCAGTTATTAGCTCTCTTAAAGCTCCTTAAGTTATTATTAATCAATCAATTAAACAAGTATTTTTTTCAATTGTCATAGTTGGAAAATGAAATGACACAAATTCCTCGTATGGTTGTTGTTTAACTATTTTTCTTACAGCATTTGCTATGAAACTACCACTCATATTTGAGCAATAACTTGTAGCTTTCATACTGCAAGGTTCTTCACTTCCCTCATCATCGCTATACCATATTGTTTTATATTTGCTTAAAGTTGGCTTTAATAAAACATATTGCTGGTAATGCTCAGCTCCCATTCTACCATCTATTAACGCATATGGTTTAGAATGTTTCCATTTTGTTATAGCTTCTACAGCTTGTAATCTAGATTTCATATTGTCAAAACCTAGTATAATTATGTCATTGTCATTCATATACACATAATTATTAAACATTTCATCAATACACATTACTTCTACTGAGTCATTTATATCTTTTAATTTAGAATTTAACATATCTACTTTAGCATGACCCACATCATATAATGTATATTGTGAAACACCTACATTGCCAGTATCAACTTCATCATTATCATATAATGCAAAGTTTTCTGCGCCCATTCTGCACAATTGGGTAGCTGCGGCACTACCTATAGCACCGCATCCCAATATATGGAAATTGAATTCATTAAGATTATCTACTAATCCTCTGCTCCTCATATTAATTGCCATACCAACCTCCAAAACTATCATTCCAAGCTATAGTTTCTGCTTTTTCTTGTTCAACTTCATCATCCCATTCAAATAATTCAGAAGGCAATGTTGTCATTAACTTACTCATTATTTCATGCTTATTGCCTTTAATTACTTTTGCTTTAAATGGTAGCTTATTATTCTTACATGTTTTATTCATTTGCTTGATTTCACTTTTGTATTCTTTTAATTTACATGTTCCATCTACATATGAATCTTGCAAGTTTTCCATTTTTCTTAAAGCTTGCATATATGCCTCTTCAGATAATAGTTCATTTTCATTGTTGGGCTTATTATAGTAATTTATACGTTTATAATTACTCATTATATTTTTACTATAAAGATTACCTTGATAATATGTATTAACTTTATTGAAAGTTTTATTAGAACATAAATCCTCATATGTTGCTTTCATTCCGTCTGTTATACGTATCTTTGGCGTTTTTCTTTCAATAGTCAAAGTAGTATCTATATGTTGTTCAATTGGTAACCCATTCATTTGCCAGAAACTAACTCTAAATAGATATTCTTCTTTCAGATTAATAACTAATGCTAGAGAATAGCTTGTATTTTTCCATGCTTCTATCTCATTTTCATCAGTTCCTGACCAAAATGCACCCATAGTATGATGTGAATGCCACCAAACAAACTTCATATTTGGATTTTGATATTTCATAGCATATTTCATTTTATATTCAGTTACTGCATCTGCATCTAATTCAGTATTAGTTCCTGTATTTTCTTGCTTTAATATTGCTACATCACCTACTTTGATTCTTCCATCTTCTTGTGGTACTGCAGTCATTAAACCAGATATTTCATTTTTATCTTCTTCATAAGCTAAAGTAGCCCATCCTTGAAGTTTATACCAATCTTTTTCATTGATATAAAATATATCCTTTAATTCCATATTAACCCCTTTCTTGAGCTTGTGCCCATGATTTCATTATCGTTTCCATTTGTTCTTTACTCATGTCTTTTGTAGATGGTGTTTCTTTGACATAAAACTCTATCTTCTCTAAAGTATGGTTATAAATACCTGAATTATTTAGAGATAGAATATCATATAATATCTTTTTAGCCATCCATTCAAACATTTTATTCTCATCTATTGTTTTAGTTTCATCTTCATCTATTCTGAACCTTTTTTCATACATATCAACATAACAATTTGTCAATGATAGAAATTCATCAAGAGTATCATTCCAATGCTTTCCTACTTCATTGAAATGATAATTTATTATATAATCCATTATAAATCCTGCTTTAGATTCAGCTATACAATAATTCTCATTATCATTTAAAGCATCTTGCGTTTGTTTAATTTCCATAAACATATTGCATTTATCTTTTATTTGACAATTTATTGAATCACAATAATTTGATATATAATTATCTCTATCAAATAGCTCTAAATCTTCCTTCCATGCTTTATTTAATAAATAATCTTGACAAATATTTGCTTGGCTATCTATAGGTATTAAACTTAAATACTCTTTAGATATATAATCAGGAACACCTAAAAACAATCTATAGGGCTGATTATATGGATTTGTTTCGCCTAAATGATAATATTGAGCCCATTGTAGTAATAAAGTTGCTAATATTACATAATTATTACTTTGTATAGCTTTTCTTATATCATCATGATAAGAATCAAAACAAACAGAACCATATGAATTTCTTCTACTTGAATGTAAGAAAGGAAATTGAATTCCTTCATTTTCACCATATATTCCTAAATTAGAGTTAAAAGCAATTATTTTATTTGCTATTAGTTTTCTTATTTCTAATTTTAAAACTAATCTTATTGGTTTTAGAGGAATATCTTGTATTACAGTAGTTTCACTTTTTCCACTTTGGCACAAGTTCATATTTAAATCAGTTAATAAAATATCTAAATATAAATAAGCTTGATTGCTATGCATTTGTAAAAAAGGTGTTATTTTAACTCTGTAATCAGATGCTTTCCATGCTTGTTCACATTGACTTAATATATTTTCTGCAAATTCTTTCCATTTTACAGAAAACTCATCTAAATCAATATTTCTTGGAATAGCCATTCTTTTTAATTTAGCTTTTTCATGCTCTACTCTAGATAGATTTCTTTCGATATAATTCATGTAGTTCATTCTTTCTTTTGTCCTACTTAATTTCTTACTAAGAGTACTACTTTTCTTATTTATTTCAAGCCTTTTATTAATATATTCTTCCATTTTACTATGAGAGCCTGGAGACCAATTCCATGCATTCGTAACATTTAATGGTTCTATACCATAATATCTCATTTCATTATTAATAAGGTCTAAGCTATTAAAGAATGATTCTTGTGGTCCTACTGCTAATAAGTTTGTTTGGTCTTGATTTAATGTTAAAATATTTCCTATATATTCAACATCAATTTCATGCCTACCGTTAAAATATTTTTCCATATTATCTCCTTCGTTTTGTATTAAATGAGAGCCTCACATATTCCTTTGCGTATGCAGTGTTGGGCAGTATACTCACGCTATATCTTTTAACCTATGCGAAATAGGTACCCTCGTGCTTCATCGACTTATAGGACCAGTTATTGGCTCTCATTTAAAGTTATCGTTTACTATCCGCCTACTTTATTATTACTTGCATAGGCTACTATTGCACCATCTTCTAGTTCAAAATCATTCTGTCTAATGGTCCCTGATACCATAACATTTGCTGATGCTGGTATTTCTAATTCGTTTCTTAATTCACCTACTGTTTTAGATGATGTTTCTCTTGAAGCGAATTCTCCATTTTGTAGTAAGTTGATTGTTCTATTGTCTGACATGTCTGTATTCTCCATTTTCTGTTTTTATTTCCTCTAAATAATTAGTAGTATAATCATCGCCATTCCAATTGAATACGACTCCTGAACCATAATTATTTCTCATTTCTTTAAAGATTTGTTCAAAAGGTGTTAAATCTCTTGAAGTATCTTCACTATCTTTTTCTATCACTTCGGGCATATCTTCTTCAATTATACTTTTAACTTCTAGAACATTTACCCGTTTATTTGCACTCTCAACATCAATTTTTAAATTATTTATCTTTGATGTTAAAATTACTAACCATATTGTAGTCATTGCTAAAATTGACCATATTTTTTGATTACTTGCCATTGTTTTTATCCTCCATTTGTATTTCTATTTTATTTTCTAACCATTCTACATACTCTTCATCTTCCCACTTATTTTCTTCTTTATTCACTGTTTTCCTCCTTAATAAATGATGTATTCTCTCTGCATTGGCTACAAATACCAATGATGTCCCATTCTGTTGCATCAGTATCATTTAACTCATACATTGGCTCTGCTGTGCAACAAATACTTAATAATTCAGCCATAAATACCTCCATTTGTCTATTAAATTAAAATTATGGGCAGGAAAACCTCTCAAAACCTGAAACCCTTTGTGTAAGTATTGAAGTTAAATACAAAGGTAAACAAGGCGAAAGGAAGAGAGGGAAAACCCCTGCCCACTAAACTTTAAATCTTTATTCTATCATTCCTTTTCTTTTAATAATTCATATAATTCAATATATTCATCAAGCATTTCAATATATTCTGCAACATCATTTGTTAATTTTGACTCTATAACACCTAGCCTTTTTATTATCTTTGTTGTTGTCATTACTTTTGGTTTTGTCATTTTATTCTCCTTGTTGTGTTATTAAATATATTTGCCGTGGTAGGATTCGAACCTACAAGTATATTTTATACTATTATAATTATAGTTATAATAATGTTAATTGCTATAACAATCATATACCAAACCAATTCACGGCTAAATTTAAATCTATTAGTAAATTGAGCAGAGAATGCACTAAACTCTGCTCTATTGTTATATTCATTGTATTATTGTGTGCATTTTTAATAGGTAACGCGCTACCTATTGCATAGTCTAACTTGATTAACACCAAAGTATTTTATGCCTTTCTTAATAGCATCATATCTACTTTTAGATATTACTATCGTTACTAAACCACTCATCATGTTTTTAACTATATATTCTTTATTTCCCACAATTTACCTCCACTTCTGCTTGTTTTCTGTTGAACATTACTGTTATTGGAACCTCTGCATAAATAGTTTCCTTGACTTTATCATAGAACTCTGTATCATATGTTTTCCAATGAACCATTTGACCACTACTTAATATAAATTGTAGTTTCATGTTTTCATCGTTCATTCCAAATGATTCTACACTATTCCAATTGATATAAAAGGTTTCTCCTTCACCTCCTATAAATAATCCTACTACAGTTATCCATACTTCCATAGCTGTTTCCTTTCATTTTGTTTATTAAAAATATAATTCACTATAACATAAATAACATATTAAACCTCTATCAGTATCATATGTTAATGTATCATCTATGTTATCATTACATACATCACAATTCATAACTACTCCTTTCTTTGCGCTTTATGGGAGCTTGGTCGCTAACCGAGTGAAGTGTGACATTCGCCTATATCTTGACTATCCATTCAGCGTTCAGTCTGGTCACTAAAATATTCTTATAGCCTTTGCACATCTTTCGATGACAGGGGATTCCTTTTGCGGAAATCCTGCGTATTATAAGAATCACTACTCCCATAAATGATTTAAAGTTTTTAAGGACTTGTGTGCGACATACTTATAAAACTAGAGCTTCATAAGTATGACGACCTTATTCATAAAATTAATGTAATAAGGAAACACAAGCCCAATTAATTACCATTCAATATCTTTTTCTGCTTTATAACAATCGTTACATAAAACATAATCTTCGCCACATAATTCATGATAATTATTCTTTACCTTAAGTATCATGTGATTGCAAAATTTACATTCTTTCCAAGCACCTAACCATTGCTTTATTAATTTCGATAATTTATTCATTTTGTTTCCTTTTCTTTTATTTAAAATCATTAATACAAGCTGTTTTATGTATTACTAATAAAATAATAGAGCCCATATATATCTAATCATACAGGCTCTATTAAAAGAACGATAATCGTAGAAATTATTGCTTTTTAGCAAATGCTTTTCGCATAACTTCTAATGCATTTCTACGATTAGATTTATTGATGAAAATTGAGGGTGTATACTCGACACCTTCAGCTTTACACTTATTGAAATCTGTTAATTGAACATCGCCTAATTTAGCATACCAATTAACTGATTGCAATAAACTATTAAGTTCATCGATATTAACAGCACCTGAAACTTGCCAAGGTATCATAAAGTAATCGTTACCGTCTTTATGTTTCAGGGCAACAACTACATCTTCTACATCTAATTTAAGAGTTGTTGCAAGTGCTGTTAAATAATTTAATATCTTTTCCATTATCGTATCCTTCCGTTTATTTATTTATAATAATACGATAATGACAGTGGTAAAGCTATCGCTTTAGCGATAGATTTATACCGCATGAAAAAAAGCTCAACGAAGTTAGACCCCCTAGCAAGCTTTTTTTCAGGCGGTGGGGTTGAATGTATATCTCACACACGCATTCTTGTTATATTTTTTCAGAAATGGTTGATTTTCAACGAGTTAGGGAGGTATTTGTCTATTTTTTATGATTTTTATAAAAAAACACTTGCAAAATATTTTAAAAAGTGTATTTTACTACGTAGTAAGTAACGATAGTAAGTAGCGATACTTAGTAAGTTAAAGATAATAGACAAAGAACCGCTATATACGTAGTAATTACAGGCTATAGGAACTTTTAATTTGCTTTTATACTATTAGCTTTTGTAAATTATACCTGTATATATAGTTAAATTTTACAAGAAAGGCGTTTTATGGCTACAGGAGCAGACAATCCGTATGGTTTTATTCCATTTACTAGAAATGAGATATTAACTAATATGAGCCCTGATGAGTTAGAGCTTTACAAGAGTTCTCATGAGGATGTACAGGAAAGGATTATTAACAAGGCTTTGAGGAATCAAAGAAGTGACTGGAATTTATCTAATCCAGATAAGTTTATAGCGGATTTTTCTGGTGTTTCTGGCTATCAGCCTCCTGATATAGGTGATTGGGGGGAAGGTACTCTTTTAGGGGATGCTGTAGTGAATACACCTAGCCAACCTTTTGAATATCCAGAGAATCCAGGGTTATTTGGGAAAGAAGACGGATTTGGTTCTGGAAAGGGGTGGTTAGCAAGAACTTTTGGAGCAGAACCTGGTAATTTAGTCGAGGGTATAGACCCATCTGGGATAGATACATCCATTGGCGGTGAAATGCCAGGTATGGACGGTGCACCAGGGACAGGTGGTGGATTGCTAGGCTTACCAGGAACTCAAGACCCTTATTCATTAGATGAAACATGGGATGAAGACATTGTTATAGATGAAACAGAGATGCCTAATTTTGATAAGACCTTAAGTAGCTTAGAGAGAGATGAAAGGGCTGAGGATAGGTTTTTATCAGGTCAGCATGTTTTTAACAGGGATAAAAGAGAATTTCTTAAAAACAAGTACCCAGACAAACAAACTGCTTGGGATAGGGGTGTAGATGACCTTCATTCAGGTCTTCAAGATGTAGGTGATAGGATAACTACTAGAATAAGCGATATTGGGGATAAGTTTAGCTCTTGGGGTGATAAAATGGCTGAGAACAGGGCAACTAGAAGAAAGAACAGGGCTGATAGAAGGGCTGAAAGAGCTCGTATAAGGGCAGAAAGACTATCAGATAAGAATTGGGCAAAGACATCTAAATACTCTGATTTTATACCCGAAGGCACTATGAATGAAGATATTTTCAAAGAAATGACAACAGATGAGCAATCTGATTATTTAAAAAGTTTAAGGAAGGAAAGACGTGACCATTTTAAACCTACACGTAAAAAGGCTTGGGGTGACCTTTTTTCAGGCATAACTAAGCTAGGAGCATTAAAACATGCTATAGACAAGAAAGACCCCCATGCACTATCTATACTACCTTCAGATGGTGGATTAGGAGATATTGCTAAATACTACATGTTTAAGAAGTTTGGAACTCCTCAAGATGGATATAGAGACGAATAATGGGTAAATTTGGAGATAAATCAATAGCGTTTCTTACTTCACAAATGGATAGACTTGGTATACCTCAAGACCAAAGAGAATCCTTTATTAACAATATGTATGATTTTTCTAGACAAGTAAGGAATATAGAGTCTGATAATGACCCAATGAGAGTACCTGGCATAGAAGGTAATACGGCTAAAGGTGTATATCAATTTACAGATGATTCAGTTGTTACTGGTAAAAATAGAATGGAAACTCTAGGATATGCGGAAAGACCAGGCTGGAATCCTTATACAGATGAATACATTTCTAGTATCTCTGATAATCCTCAAGAATGGACAGATGAGCATGCAGATGATATGTTTTTAGCTAATATATTCGCTCAGACAGGTTCAGACAGGTATATTACTGATATTGGTAGAGGGAATATAGATGCGAGAAAAGATGCCTATTATCAATTTCATCATACACGCCCAGATGATGCTACTATAAGAAGAGTAGATAAAGAGATGCTAGTAGACAATATATTAACAGAACAAGGAGCAGATGCTTTTTAAGGAGAATTTATGAGTGCAATAGTAAGAGTTTTATTTAATCTAATTCAAAAGCATGGTATACCCAGAGGTATTAAAATGGCTCAAAAATTAGGCTTTGGTAATAAATCCATTAAACAGGCTTTTAAAGCTATAAACAAAGAGCAGAAAAAGGTTGGTTTAAAGGAACTTAAGCATAGGCCAAAAAGACCTTTTGACCAAAGAAAAGCTGATAGAATGTATCATGATGATATGTTGAGAGAACGTAAGAGGAGATTAAGGGATGATTGGGTAGATGGCCAAACGGGGCCTACTCATGATATATGGGGAAGACAAGGTATTGACTGGTAATGTATACCATAGACATATATTATAAAAGAGATTTTTAGTGTCACCATTTATGGCAAGATTAATACTTAAATTAGCAAAAAAAAATGCTAAATATCTAAAGCAGATGATGGGTAGATTTGCCCCTAGGAGTAAGGATTCCCAAAAAATAAGTCATATTGCAAGAAACTATCTAAATATTAAGCCTAAAGGGGAAATTTATATGTCTCCATCTAAATATAAAAGTGCTGAAAATATTGCTATTAAAAAGGCAAAAGAAGTTGTAAAGAGAACAAAGAATAAAAATCCTCTACCTACAGAAGCAGATGAAATATATTTAGAAGGAGAAAGAATGAAAGAATTGTGGTGGGAAAGAAGAATTAGGCAGGATGCAGGATTATTAGATTAAATGTATACTATAGACATACATCATAAAGGGGATAAAGAACCTACCACATACAAGATTTATAAACAGGAAGAGGCAGATAGCAATAAAATAGAATATAAATATTGGAGGGAAGCAGATGAAGGGGAATATGGAATATCAGACGACAACTACGTGGCTAAAGTCATCTCGAAGTCCGTTTATAAACCTACTAGCGTTTATATTAGGTATCCATTTGGTTATACTTTTTATAACCCCAATTATACTTCTGTTAGGCTTAAAGCTAGTGGTAGGAAATCTAACTCGACCATTAGTGGAAAGACTAACTGGGAAGTCCTGTCCAATGGCCAAACTATGAAGAATTTAGCTATGGTCTATGCCCAAACTATGAACTTTGACAAGACTATAGACCATGTTATTGATAATCCTACTAATAGTCAAAGGATTATGTGGAAAAGGAGAATGAAAAAGGAGAAGTTTAAAGGTATGGTAAGAGATGAACTACAGAAACTATTAAGTGAACATGGATTAACAGAAGATTATACGCTTGATTTATTTGAGCAAACGATTCAAACAGCTAAAGCAAAAGGCGATGTTACGAATCTTATGAGAGCCATAGAAAATCTTCAAGACATGCATGGCATGAAAGATAAGCATTTAGTTAAAACAACTGAACAAATAGAGTCTACTAGCAATGTTAAGCTTATCGATGAGTTAAGAGAAGAAGAAGAAAAACTTATTGCTACTAGAACTACTATTGAGGAGAAAGATAATGGATAGAAAATACAAGGCTAAAAACTCAGATTACAGGCCTGGTACTCCTGTATCAAATGAATTAGAAATGATGGCTAAATTGCAAAAAATGGCTAGTAGAAATGTTCCAGGTGGACCGTTAACAAAACCACCTTTACCAGAAGGTAAAGAGTTACCTGCGATGGTATTACCTGGTGAAGCTGGATATGAAGAAGACGAAATTCTATAGTATTAAATAATGAAAAAATGAGGCTATTTATAAAAAGCATTATAAGTAAGGATGATGCGGATAGTTTAAAACCAGGAAGACAAGATTTTAATAATCCTATAATAAAGAAAATTATAAGTAAATTAGAGGATTATATAGGCAAAAGGACTTATACTAGTCCTAGTTATTGTGATGTTCAAGACGCTGAAAAGGGTCATGGTTGGCATATTGATACAGGAAGTATGAAACATATGGAATGGTGCAATTATGGAGTCAGTATTCTTTTAAGGAAGTCTGATGATGGTATCTTTAAATACAAAGAGCCAATTAAAGAGTATACTCAAGATGAACATTATTTAAATGCTTTAGTTCATTCAAGCAACCAATGGCATAAAAGGGAGGATGCAACAAGAGGAAGAAGAGTTCTTTTAATGTTTTTAGCATAATGGATTACGAAGAGAAATACGAGCAGTTACAAGCTTTAAAAAAGCTGCGAAATAATATGGCTTTATTTGGAAAACATTGCTTTCCAACAGCTTTAAAGAAAAGCACTCCCCCATTTCATACTAATATTTATAGAGATTTAGCAGATGAGGAAAAAAGAAGGGTTTTAATAGCAGCTCCTAGAGGAACGGCTAAATCAACAGTAACAACACTTATATATCCATTATGGAAAGCAGCTTTTAAAACCTCTAATGAGGAGTTGTTTATAGTTATTATATCTGAGTCACAAGCCCAGTCAATTAACTTCTTATCTAGGATAAAGTATCATTTGACTTATAGTACTCAGTTTAAACAAATATTTGGTGACCTTGGCCCAGAAACAGCTAGTAAATGGACACATACTGATATTGTTCTTGCAAATGGAACTAGGATGGTAGCTGTAGGAACAGGGCAAAGGGTTAGGGGTTTTCTTCAAGGGGATACAAGGCCTAACTTAATCATTGTAGATGATTTTGAATCAGAGTTAAATGCTTATACACCAGAAGCAAGGGCTAAAAATAGGAAGTGGCTTACTGAAGCTGTTATACCATCTTTATCAGATGAGGGTAAAATAGCTATGATTGGAACAGTTATATCTGAAGATTGCTTTTTATGTTGGGCAAAAGAGTCAAGTGCTTGGAATGTACTTTGGTTTTCTATTTGGGACGATGATGAAAAGAGTATATGGCCTGAAAGGTTTCCTAAAGAAAGAATACTGGGAATAAAGGAAGAGTTTAAGTCGGTTGGTAATATTAATGGATTTTTCCAAGAATATATGAATATAGCCCAATCCCCTGACGATGCTCCCTTTCAGCCAGATTGGATTAAAATACATAATTGGGAGTATAAAAGAATTGATGGACAGAACTGCTTGGTACAAAACTATGGAGACGAGGATAATGAGAAAATTAAAGCTGTTGAATTATATACTGGAGTTGACCCTGCAAGCTCTTTGTCTGCTAGGGCTGACTATTTTGTTATCGCCACTATTGCTATTGATAATGAAAATAATAAATATGTAGTAGATATATATAGAGACAGGATATCTCCAGCAGAACAGCCTGATAAAATAATAGAAACTTACAAAAAGTTTAAACCAAGAAGAATTAAAGTAGAAACAGTTGGTTACCAAGAAGCTTTAAGAACAGCGGTTAGAGAATTAATGAAAGAGGAACAACTATATATCCCAGGATTAGAAGCAGGTGTTAAGCCTAGAAATTCTAAATCCGAGAGACTTTTGTCCTTAGTACCTTTATTTGCAAAAGGTACGTTTTATTTCAGACCTGAAGACACTCATGCACAAGGAGAGTTTTTATCATATCCGAAGGGAAAGCATGATGATATAATGGATGCTATATGGACAGCTTTAGACAAAGCAAAGCCCTGTAGAATAGCTGAATTTGAGAAGGTTGATGAAAATAATTTAAGGAATAATAATAAAAGTCTTGATTGGATGACTATGTAGTTCGTAAATTAAGCATATGGCATATGATGAAAAAGACAATAAATCTATAGATATAGTAGATGAGACACTAGAGCTTTTTGACAAATATTCTAGCAAGAGAGATAACTGGGCTCAACAGGCAAAAGAAGATAAAGAGTTTAGACTAGGGAAGCAGTGGACTAAAAATCAGAAAGATGTATTAGAGTCTAGAGGACAGGCTCCTATTGTTATAAATAGGATACATCCTGCTGTTGAATCGGCTAAAGCTATGTTAACAGCAAATAGACCTTCATTTAGATGTGCTCCTAGAGAAGATTCTGATAATAAGGTAGCTCAAGTTATGAGTAATCTACTTGCTTATATGTATGATATATCTGATGGTAGGTCTGTTATTAGACAAGCTGTTGATGACTATTATGTAATGGGAGTTGGGTATATACTTGTATATCAAGACCCAATGAAAGATATGGGTAAAGGGGAAGTTTGTTTTCATGATGTAGACCCCTTAGACGTATATGTAGACCCTAATAGTAGGCATAGGCTTTTTGATGATGCTGAAAATATTATAGTTTCTAAGTTATTTACTAAAGAGCAAGCTAAAAAGGCTTGGCCTAAATACGAGAAAGCTATTGAAAATGCTCAAAGCGATTCTGGTAATAGAGTTGACTTTAATGCCCCTGATACAGGTAGAGTAGATGATGGGGAGGTTACATTTCCAGAGGATGTGGGAAGAGTTAATAATCAGGATTATATAAGGGGTTATGAAAGATATTACATGGTCGATGTAACAGAGTATAGAACATTTGAGCAATTTTCTAAAAAAGAAGAATTATTAAGTGAAGAGGATTACAAGAATTATGCCCAAAGACCAGCATGGATGTTACAAGGGCAAATAATAACTAAAGAAAATCAATTCAATTCCTTATTTGAGCAAGTTGTTAAACAAAGAGAGCAAATAAAACAACAAAAAGCAAAAGAACTTGTTTTTGCTGGATATGACCAAAAAGGAGCTATGCAAGTAGCGGAAGGTGAAATTCCTCAGATAGAATTTGAAAAATTTACTTATGAGGATTTAATAAATCAAGGACAAATACAAATAGTCCAGATTAGTACTAAAAAAGTAAAGCAATGTGTTATAATGGGAGATAAGCATTTATACTCAAGAATACTACCATTAGAACATTATCCTTTAGTACCGATAATGAATGTTCATACAAGAACTCCTTACCCTGTATCTGATGTAAGGATGATTAAAGGCTTACAGGAATATATAAACAAAACACGCTCTTTGATAATTGCACATGCTACTACTAGTACAAATACTAAAATAC
>TARA_R100001594_G_scaffold52626_1_pt1 | contig 27503 bp, 28 predicted proteins | sample TARA_R100001594 | Tara Oceans TARA_R100001594 (sample SAMEA2622752) | marine metagenome | biome: marine biome (ENVO:00000447); feature: marine epipelagic mixed layer (ENVO:xxxxxxxxx); material: "saline water (ENVO:00002010), including plankton (ENVO:xxxxxxxx)" | depth 150 m | reverse complement strand
TCTAATGCTACATTGTGCTTTAAATGCTCAAAACTACTGTATGTCTGTGTTTCTATTGGTTTATGTTTTAACATTTTTTCTCCTTATTCATTAAATGATTGCATCCATTCTAAAAGGATGTTTTTTGCTTCCTTATTTGTTAATTCTGGAAATGCTACTACTAAATATGATGTTGCACCATACATGTTAGTTACTCCAGAATCCCTTAAATTATCTAAGTATTCTTTATGTTCTTGATTCATATTGACCCCATTTGTTTTTGTTTATTGATTGGTTGTTTACTTAGCCTGTTTTCATATGCACAAGTAGTATTACAGAATGTATTACTATCCTCTTTATGAAGCGGCCCCGGTTGCAGTTTTAGGTCTGCACCACACCATTTACACTTTTCTTTTTGCATGACTTTCCTTTATATTATCTATTTCCATTGTAAAATATTGATCTATAAGGTTCTTCAGCATTTCAATTTTGGTGTTCTGTTCACCTATTTTAATATGAAGAGCTTTATTATCATTTTGTAATTCATCTAATTTATTATTGAATGTATCTTCATTCTCTTGTATTTTCTGCCTGTTTTCTAAACTGTAGTTTTCTATTTTAATAAATCTAATATCTACTTGGTCATCCATTTATCCCCCTAGTTTATTTTGATTTTGTGGTTTGGTACAGAGTTTCGATCTCTCTAATAATCCTCTTTAAATCCAATATCTTATCGGTGTTTGTATTGTATTCTGACAGATGTTGTATGTAAAAATGTATGGATTCATTTACCAACTCCAATTTTATTTTTTGTTTATTATTTATCAGATGCAATATCTTCGCCATAATTCCTCCATGAATGTTTCAAAAATGTGGTTTGGTACAGACCAGCCTCAGCCGACTTTTTTTGATGCAACCCCTGCACCGGACGTGTATCCGATGCAAGGGTCTATATCAGCTTTATAGTTTTATGAGTGCTGATCTGTTTTTACCAGTTATTACTGCTTGTGCTTTCTTCCATAGATGAATTAGGTAATTTGGTAATGCAAATATTGGAGTTGTTAGCATATATACTAAAAACATTCCAAATACTGAAACATAGATTCCAATCTGTTTAGGCGTAACTGGAATGCCCATCTTACCTCTTAAATGCTGAATTTTATTCCATAGATACTTTGATCCAGCTATGAACGTATTTTCTACTGTGAATTGTTGTGACATATTATCCTCTTTTATAAAATGTTAATAATTACGATGGTTAATGCAATATTCAATACAAGTTGCATGAATATAGCTACGTCTAACAGTTTAGAGCCTGTTATCCACTCTTCCATTTGAAAAAATCTTTTAATCATTTTGAACCTTTAGGTATAGAGTTTTGACTTGAAAACCAATGTCCAATTACAAAAGCAAATAGAATTGGAAGCAATGGTATGAATGCAAAGCAGAAACATACTACAACTATTGAAAGTAGTAAGTTAGGTTTATGAGAAATCGAGTGGTTGATTTCCCTCGATATAGTAGTCTTCGGGGTCTTCATCATCGAACTCTCTTTCTGTGCTGTTATAGGGTATGAACGTTGGTTCTGTTGTGAACTCTTCGATCCAAGTATTTTCCACATACATATTATCCTCTGTATTAAACGTTAATAATCAAAAAAAGGGTGAAGGGGCAGATTGCTCTACCCCTGTTAGCGGAGTGCTACGCAGATTTGCGTAATTCTCTAGGAACGTGTACCTGACGACCATCTTGTAGCATCGAATGTTTACGATTGCGGTATGCAATGCCTTTTTCTTCTTTAAGGGCATTATCTTCATCGTAAGTGCGAACATGTGATCCAAATACTTGATAAGATGCCATTGCATTAGTTGTAGTGTTAGGTGCTTTCTGGAATGAAAGTGACATGCCACCTATACCATCGTTTGCTTTAGCATTTGCAACCATCTTTTTTGCAAGCTCCTCTGTATTTTCGAAGCGGAGTGTTGCAGATTGGTCAGACCAGATGTCAAGGTAACCAACTGGTGCTTCTTTACCAGATGATTGAGCCTTTACAAGCTCGTCTTTTACAACTGCATTCTCCTTTGCAAGTTTTGCATTAGCTTTTTCAGCTTCAGCTAATTTCTTTTGAAGCATTTTGAATGCTTGGTCTAATTCGTTTGCTTCTACTAATTTCTTTTCCATTGTACAATCTCGATAGAAAGGTTAATAAATTAAAATAATGATAGAAAGGAAAGACTATAAACCTTGAGGAAATCCTGTGACCACCACAGAACTTCATCAAACAACCCGTCCTTCCTCACAGATAGGGACAAATTTTTAGATGCACAATCTTTATAATCGCAATTAGATCGCAAGTCTATTGATAATGAGATAGATGCGAAGTACCCGAAGGGTTCATCCTTAAAGATGAATCTATCGTGATGTGCCAACATCCATTATCGTTAGACAAGATCATTAGGGAATGAACTATATATATCTATAATGTATATCTTGTTTATATATATATATATATAATATATATCTTATACTTTGTTTGTTATAAATATATATAAATACATTGTTAAAGTATATTAACAGTATAAACGTTTTTTCTATGGCTATAGGACTAGGCAAAAACTTTTAATGCGTTAGCATTTATGACAACTGCCTTTTTCAGCACTCTTAAAACTCTTTTATATCTGCAATATATTTTTTTATATCTTGTAGGGGCATGGGGGGGCTTCAAAAAAAGGCGGTTGAGGCGTTAATAATCTACCTATCACTCTACGCAGGGGAAAAATATGGTGTTAAGTGTATTTAACAGAAAATAAAAAAATTTAATTTATATATTGCAAATATAATTTTATGGTTATATTTTAGGATAAAATTGAATATAACCAGATAGGAGGAAAAATGAGTTATGGTAGTACATCGAAGTTGACAAAGCGTTCACATCAGAGAGATGGGCATAAGGACAGGGTAGCATCTGCACAGAACTGGATGGGAACATTGAAGGGGATAGGCAAGGATAACGACAAGTCTAAAGTACAAAGGGGTATCAGTCCGGCTGGATAATGGATACATCTAAGTTTATAGACACATTTGTAGATACAGGGGATTATCTGTTGTCAATCCGTGAAGCTGGATTAAAGGATGAGAAGAATCCTTACCAGTTAAAGTTAAAGGCAAAGGAACTTGTTATCGAGAATAAGGAAGAGATAAACAAGAGATTTCACCAGAGGATGAAAGAAAGTGGCCCAAGAGCCTTGACAGTTATTGAGCAATTAATGCATAGTGAAAGTGATACTGTAAAGCTCAATGCCGCAAAAGAAATACTTGATAGGGGTGGGTATAAGGGTTACAGTGAAGAAGAGCAGGGAAGGACTGTAGAGGAGCTTAACGCACAATTGGTTGCCTTAGTTGGCGAAGATGGTGCAAAGATGCTTATTGGTGCATTTAGGAGTAGAAAAACTATAACTGGACCTCAACTGACCGATGGCTAAAAATAAAAAGATAATTATTGGCGATTTATGGGATCAGCAAGGATTTAAAGTAGTTTCTACTAATCTTGGTGGTGTTCATGGTCGTGGTCTGGCACAACAAGCGAAGCAGAAAGGGTTAATAACCTCCAAGAATATAGATTTCTTATCATCTCCCCAAAATAGCGAAGTTCTTACTATTGCAGTTAAAGGTAATGCACCAGAGACAGCAAAACTGAGTGGTAAAGCATTTAGTGAATCTACAACTGGTGGTAATGTAAAACTATTAAGTTCAGAAGTAGATAAATTAATAGCTTTTGCCAAAAAGAATCCACTAAAAAGGATCAATTTACCTATGATTGGTCTTGGATTTGGTGAAGGTGATCCAAAAGAAATAAAACCCATCCTAGAAAGAGCCGCAAAACAACCAAATATCTTTCTAATTAGCAAAGATGAGGCTACAGCAAAAAAATATTCTTCATCTTTCAAGCCCGGAATACGATCTGATAAAACTTCCTTCAAAAATGTAAATAATGCTGTTAAAAACCTTCAGAATCCCAAACCTAATGTCGTAAATGCTTCAGATAGGAAAGGAATCTTTATTCAACCTCCATCTGAAATTAAAAGTTGGGATGAAGCTACCTTTAAAAAGAATCTGACCAAATTATATCGTGATGCAAAACGAAAAAATTCTGATGTAACAGTTCTTTTTAGGGATATTGGCAGATCAAAGGGAGATCGGTTAATAAGAGAGTGGGCAAATGAGGGATTTACAGAGATTGAGTATGCAAGTGGTGATCCCAAGAAACTTCAAAGTGTTAGAAGAGGTTACAAATACAAATTAGACCCACAAGGCAAGCCAATTATTAAGAAAAGCACAATTAAACTCCGACCATTGCCATCTTTCAAAGATATTAAAGACCCTGTACTAAAACAGAAAAAAATAAAAGAGCAATTAGACCATTGGGTATCACAAGGTAAGGTTAAAAGCATCTCTGTAAGCGGAAAAGGCAAGGTTGTACTGCCCGGAGAATTGACAAAACCTCATTTTGAACGATTTGCTGAACTTACTGCTGATAGAAAAAAAGGCGGTTTAGGATGGGAAAAAGGAATTGAAGCATATTTAGATGAACTTGATGATCCATCCAGAAGTATCGAATCTAAACTTGCAGGGATACAAGTCATTGAAGATAAAGCAGAAAATTACAGACAGAACCGAAATCCGGGTTCAAAACCAGAACTTTTTGATGAACCTACCTTCGATAGAATAAGAAATATATCAAGAGATAATCCTTATCCTATTGGTACATTCGATAGAATGGCAACTGATATTGATACTGGTAAAGAATTTGTAGATACAGAAGGTAAGAAAATTACATTTGATGATGGTTCAATTACTAGATTATCTAAAAAACCACAGGAAGGGAAAGTTGTTGATCCAAATACAGCTATAAATAGACCAAGTAGTGTCAAACTTCAAAAAGGGAAGGTAAAAGGTTCAAGAACAATAAGTTTTGATGATTATCTAGATAGTGTTCAAACAGTAGAAACTGTCAAGGGTACAGATAGAATCTTAGTAAATGTAGAAGGTATTGCAAGAAGAGAAACTAAAGTAGAAGAAGTAAAGAAAGACCTCAAAAAATCAGTAGTTAATCGTAAGGGCATGGTTAAACCCTATGATGAACCTGATAAACTGGTACAGTCTTATGATCTTGCAGAAGTAGAAACAAAGGATGTTAGTGGTAGTGGAGATAAAATTGATCAACTTACTGTACATGATCCACAAAGAACGCCAAAAGAAGGTGATGCATTAAAAGATAAAGTTGGTGAGGGGTTTGATAAAGAGGATGTAGCAATAGAAAAAGAAAAACAAGGTCTTCAGAGTTTAAAGAAGTATCGTAGATATAAAGACGCAAAGAGAAGAAAAGAAGCTGAACTAGACTTTAGGATTAAGCATAAAAAAGCTGGAGATATTTATGCAGAAGATTCAAGAACTGATCTTGGTGTAACTGCTCAAGCTGATAAAGAAAAGAAAAAAGAACAAGTTAGACAAGGTAAAACAATAACGGAAGTAGTTGAAAAAGACAAACCTACAAGCATAACTCTTGAAAGACAAACTAAAGGAAGGAAAGATGCTGAAATTGTAGCAAAAATTCTTGATGATAGAAAAGCAAGAAAAGAAGGTACTTATGAATTTGAAGGTTTTTATAAGACTCCTGCAGAACGATCTGGCCCTGCAACTGTAAAAGATGCAAATGTGCAATTATCAATAGATATAGGTAAACATAAAGGGCAACAAGTATCAGGAAAACCTAATGTTACAAGACTTCCACTAGGAGGATGGGTATTTGAAAATAAAAAATCTAAACAATTTACGAAAAAAGATACTCCTGTTAGCGTACCAAAAACTAAAACAGTAAACGTAACAACTGAAGTAACACCTATAAAGCCTCATTCTACAAAGAAAGTTTTATGGGGTGTACCAGTTAATGTTGAAACAAAACGAAAGGTTGTCGTGCCAGCAAATACAAGAGAATTTCTCAAAAAGAAACAAGCACAATATATTTCAAAACAAGTAAGTAAAAAACTGAATCAAAAAACACCTAGTGATAAGACTCCTTCAAAACCTTCTACATTTGGTAAATTAGAAGAAAGAAAGCCTATTGCTAGTCCTCCTAATCTTTTAAAAGATACTAAAAAGAAAATATCAGATACAAATCAGAAAGTACCAAAACCCAATAAAATTAAGTTAAAAGGAGGTGGAGCTGGAAATACTGCTAAATGGTTAGGTAGATTTAGTCTGGTGTTAGCACCTGTTCTCGGATATAGTTCACTTAAATCTAAAAAAGCTGAAGCATCAGTTAAAAATATTGCACAAGAAACTGCATCAGTCTTGATAGGTAGTGAAAGAGTCTTTGGTAGTGTTGGGAATAAAGGGTATTTCCAAAATGTTGGTTTAACAAAAAAGGGTTTATCAGGTAAACGCAGACCCGGTGGCCCAATTGAAGGTGCTGGTGGCAAAGATACTCCATTTGCTAAATTTATGGCTTGGCGTAAAAAGAATCAAGCATTGACACAACAGATTAAATATTAATGTCAAAGAAAGCAGAAAAAGCAATTGAGATTGCTGAGAAGATAACTGAGCTTTACGAGACAAATAGATTAATTGAATATGATCCATATGATTACCAGAAACGTTTTCATAGTGCTAAAGATTCAGAAGGTAGGTTAGCTAGGCAACGCCTTTTAATGGCGGCTAATAAAACTGGAAAGACGTTTTGTGGTGCATGTGAAATGGCATATCATTTAACAGGCAGATACCCTAAATGGTGGTCAGGAGCAAAATTCAGTAGACCTATAACTGCTTGGGCGGCTGGTAATACTACTGCAAATACTAGAGATATAGTACAGGCAGAATTACTAGGTGAACCGGGAGATGAAGATGAATTTGGGAAAGGTGCAATACCTAAAGAATATATTTCTGGTACTCCATTAAGACAGCCCGGAGTTCCAAATGCATATCAGAGTTTGCAAGTTAAGCATGTATCTGGTAGAAATTCTAAACTGATCTTTAAATCCTATGAGCAGGGAAAAATGCAATGGATGGGTAAGGCAGTCGATGTAACATGGCTAGACGAAGAACCGCCACAAGATATATACTCTCAGGCTCTTAGAGCGGCACTTAAAAGTGGGGGTATCGTTTACATGACCTTTACTCCAGAATCAGGAATGACTGATGTTGTTACTCAGTTTATGACTAAACTAGGACAATCTCAGGCTTTATATCATGCAACATGGGATGATGCAAAACATCTTAATGAAGATGTAAAGAAAGAAATATTAGCGGCACTCCCTCCGCATGAAAGGGATATGAGATCAAAAGGAGTTCCAATATTAGGGTCAGGTCTTGTATTTCCTGTAAGTGAAGAAGACTTAGAAGTTGAACCATTCCCATTGCCTGATTACTGGCCTAAAATATGTGGGCTGGATTTTGGTTGGGATCACCCTACTGCGGCAGTCTGGATTGCTTGGGATAGAGACACCGATACGGTATATATTTATGATTGTTACAGAAAATCGGCAGAAACGCCTGTCGTTCATTCAGCCGCAATCAGGGAAAGAGGAGATTGGGTCCCTGTAGTATGGCCTCATGATGGTTCACAGCATGATAAAGGCTCTGGTAAACCACTTGCAGATTTGTATAGGAAACAAGGTCTGAATATGATACATAAGCATTTTGAAAATAAAGAAGGAGGAATTTCAGTAGAACCCGGAATTATGGATATGCTACAAAGAATGCAAACTGGAAGATTTAAAGTATTCAAATATTTAAGAGAATGGTTTGAAGAACTTAGAATGTATCATAGAAAAGATGGTAAAATTGTAAAAGTACATGATGATTTGATGAGTGCAACTAGATATGCATCTCAATCATTGCAGTTTGCTACACTAGGTAGAAAAAAGAAAAGGCAACGAAAAGCTATTAGTACCTACGATTATTATGATCCGTCTGCAAGGCTCTACGCTTGATATATACATTGTAGAAAAACATGAAATTGATAATGTATGGGATGATGTAAAAGAATTAATTGCAAAAACAAATGATGATGTACTTAATGAAAAAGATGTATTAGAATACTTAAAAACTGGTTATTATCTATTATGGATAGTAACTGAACCTAGTTCTGATGCAATTGTTGCCGCACTTACACTTGAATATGCACGTTATCCAAGACATAAAATGTGCAGGGTTGTTACTATAGCTGGAAAGAAAATGTTTGAATGGCTTGATGAAGGTCTAAAGGTGTTAGAAGATTGGGCAAAAGCTAGAGGATGTGATTATATGGATTTCTATGGAAGGAAGGGATGGAAAAAAGTGTTGAAAGAATATAAAGAAGATTGTATTTTGTTAAGAAAAAAACTATAACCCTTAAATAAAAGGTAAATATGCAAATCTATACAGAAGTAAACTATGAATGGAAAGATGGTGTTCTCGTAGAACAATCTTCTAAATCTTATAATTATACAGGTGAAGTATCACTTTGCAAAGGTGGCTCAAAACCACATGAGGTAATAGACCATGTTATTAATGAAGTTGCAGATACCGGAACTGGTGCTGTTGAAGCAGTACAAGATCCTGCATCCTTTATTGAAGAAGGACCGGGTGGTACAACAGGACAAGTGGTTGATCAACTTTATAGTGGTACTACTAAAGATATAATAGAACAGGCACAAGGTAAGGCCGCAGACGTTGCACAGGCAGTACAAGGAGAATCACCAGAAGATTATATTAGACAAGAAGGATCAGGTATAGTTGCAATGGGTGGTAGAAAAGAAGCAAGAGCAAGAGCAATGACTAGCACAGGATCAATAGGGGCATCTAGATTAACAAGTGCTATGCCTACAGCCTAATAATATATGAGTTAATACATGGACTTACAAAATAATGAACTAGGTTCAGTAGTAGATCGACACCATGAAAAATTAAAAAATAATAGAAGAAATTGGGAGAGACAATGGCAGGAAATGGCCGAATATGTCCTTCCACATAGAGCCGATTTTACTACTACACATTCAAAAGGCGATGAAAGAAGGGGTATGGCATTTGAAGGTACTGCCATGCGTTTACTTAAAAGATTTGCCTCTAATATCCATAATGTCTTTACTCCAATGGGTGCAGAGTGGTTTAAACTAACCACAGGTATTCCTCAATTGGATAAAGAAAGAAATGTTGCATTATGGCTAGAAGAGTCCTCTAAAATAATAAAACATCATGTATCACGACCAGTCTCTAATTTCCAAAGTGCAGTATTTCAATACTATTTGGAAGCTGGCACATTCGGTACTGGTATCATTTTTGTTGAGGATGTTCCCGGCTTTGGTACTAGGTATCGTAATTTCCCTCTTTCGGATTGTATATTGGGGTCTGGAAGTGAAATGGAAATTGACACAGTATTTAGAAATTATAAACAGACATATAAGGATTTGGTATCAAAATTCCCTATGCAGAATCTACCTCCACAGGTAGCAGAAAGGGGAATGAGTGAAAGGATGCTTGATGAGGTTGATGTTGTCCATTGTGTTTATCCTGCATGGACTATGCAACAATATCTGCCAAATTTCCCTAAACCTTATGTCTCACTTCATTACATAAAGGATAAAAAGCATATATTACATATAGGTGGTTATGATGAAATGCCTTATATATGTGCAAGATGGGAAAGATCAGATCGAGAAATCTATGGAAGAGGTCCAACTTGGGAGATAATGCCTGATGTTAGGTTAATTACTGAAATAGATAGAACATATTTAAAGGCAGTCCAGAAGGCAGTGTCGCCGCCTCTCTTCGTGCCTGATTCTGGACTTCTCGACCCCCTAGATACCACACCCGATGCAATAAATTATTACTCCGTCGGTCTAGGGGGCAAAGATCAGATATTTGAAGCTCCAAGTGGGGCAAGACCTGACTATGCAGAAAGATTAAGTGCAAAATGTGTTGCCGCAATTAGAGAAGGGTATTTCCTAGATTTGCTTGAACTTCCCGGCCCGATTGCACCTGATGGTGATGTTATGAGATTTTCTGCAACAGAAGTTTCAGTCAGGATGAGACAGAGAATGCCTGTTCTTGGACCAATTTTAGCAAGACAAGAAGCAGAATTTCTTGATCCAATTATTAAAAGAACTGCAAATATCCTAATGCGTTCATACTTAATTCCTCCTATGCCGGAAGAAATGCAAGGACAATATAGAATTGAATATCTTAATCCTGTATCTGTAGCAATGAGATCAGGTGAAATTTCTTCAATGGCTCAGTTATTTGAAACTATTATGCCACTTGCACAAATTGATCCTACTATTCCTATGTATTTCAATACTCAGCAAATACTGGAAAATACTGCTGAAGTCTTGCAAGTGCCTCAGTCAAATATTAGAACTAAGGAAGAAGTTGATGCAATGGTTGCAGAACAACAACGTCAAAGACAAATGCAGGAACAGATGCAACAGGCTCAATTGGCAAGTCAGATAAATGAAGAAACTGCAAGTGCAGAAGCACAAAGAGCTAAAGCGGAGGCCGCATGAGTAAGTTACAAACATTAAAAAACTTCCCCTTAAATGCAAGGGGGAGAATGATTAAAGAAAGAGGCGGTACAGTTGAGAATATCCGTAATCCTAAAGGTGGAAAAATTCATTATACATCAGAAGCATATGCAAATCCTGAGACATTTCCTGCAGATCGTAAAAAAGCTATTAATCAACAAAAAGTATATGGCAAAATTTGGGGATGGATGGATAAATATAATAAAAGATTTACGACAACCATGAAAGGGCATCAAGTAGAACATCCTCAATCAAAATACGATTTCCATATGCAAGAAGGACATGCTAAATCTGAACAAGAACAACAAGATATGGGGCATGATATTCCAAATCTAGTCATTACATCAGCAAAGACTAATAAAGAAAAAGGCATAAAGAGCATGGCTGAATGGACTCCTAATTTTAACAAAGAATGGTTTGTTAAACATATAGAGAAGATAAATTTAAAACATGGAGGGTCAGTATCACCAGAATCAGCTCAAGTGTTTAAATCTATTACTGGTAGAGATATAAAAACTAAAGTTAAACAACCAGCATATAAAACTTATTTATGCCAAGATTGTCATACACCGTCTAAATGATTTCACGCTGGTTACAGGAAAAAGAAAAACGTACACGATTTAAAGAGGTTTTTAGTGGAGAAGAAGGACAAGATGTACTAGCAATGCTTGCTAATGCACATTTTGTATTCAAAACTTCTCATGCTAACGATCCTTATACATCTGCATGGCAGGAAGGTAGAAGAACTGTAGTATTAGAAATTATTAATCTAGTAGGTGCAGATTTGGAAGCCATAAGAAAAAGAATTGACATGCAGGAACAGGCTCGTATGCAAAATCGAGCATAACTCTAAACTTAAATAACTATGTCAGAAGAAGCACAAGCTCCTGTTGAAAGCGGTACTGAAGGTGCTGTAGATACAGGGCAAGCAGATAGTAGCCAAACTTCGGCTTTAGCATTTGATCCAACATCTTTACCAGAAGGGTTAAGAGAAGAACCAAGTCTTCAAACTTTTGATTCTGTAGATAAACTTGCAAAGTCCTACGTCAATGCAGTTAAGAAGATTGGAGGTGATCCTAATACCTTAGTAAAAATTCCACAAGAAGGTGAAGATAAGAATGCATTTTACAATCAAATTGGAAGACCAGAGCAACCTCAAGATTACAATTTTGATGAAATTGTAGGAGATGATCCAGAGGGAACTTTAGATGGTTATAAAGAATTTGCCCATCATCATGGGCTAACACAGTCTCAAGCTGAAAGTATCTTAAACCTTTATGGAGAGATACAAGAAGATGAAGCTAGAGAATATCAGGAAGCACAACGTCAATTAGATATTAATGGACAGATTGAGCTTCAAAAAGAATGGGGAAAAAACTTTGATGGCAAAATGGACATGGCCTCCAGAGCCTTTGCAGAATTTTCAACAACAGAATTAAAAAAAATGATGGATGAAACAGGGTTGGGAAACCATCCTGAAATGCTTCGTGTTTTTGCAAAAGTTGGTGAAAGATTAGGTGAAGACTCATTAATAGTAGGATCAGGTCTTGGTGCTAATCAAATGTCTCCAGAACAGGCTCGTACAGAGATTCAGAATAGATATTCTGATAAGGAATTTTCTAAAGCCTATCGTGATAATAGAGAGCCGGGACATAGACAAGCAATGCAGGAAATGGACAAGCTCTTTAGAATAGGCTATCCGAGTCAGCAACGAGCCAGATAACATTACAACTCCATAGTGGAGTAAAAACCGAATAACGACAATAAAACAGATAAGCTGTTAGCCCTGTTGAAAAGTCTGTTGTGATCCTTAGTGGATAATCACTAGGTTTAGTGTATTTAATTTTTTCATAACGGAAACAATATGGCTAATTTTTATGACATTGAAACCTCGTATATACATCGCTATTCTGCTGATGTATTACATGCGCTTCAACAAAAGACATCAAGGTTGCGTAATTTCGTAACCAACAAACCAGATTGTCAAGGTGTAGCCGAGTTCATTGATAAGATCGGAACTAACGAAGCACTAGACAAGGTAGCAAGGTTTGCTGATTCGCCAGTACAAGCCATTTCCCATAAACGTAGGAGAGTATCCGCACAACCTAAAAATGCGGGATTCTTTGTAGAAGGTTTTGACACTCGTAGAATGAACTATGATGTGTTTCAGCCTTATGCAGAAGCTACGTCTATGGCTATGGCTCGTAAGATGGATGCTACAATCGTTGATGCCGCATTTGGTTCAGCATATGAATCAGATGGTGGAGCAATGGATGGAGCAACGGAGATTGTATGGAATAGTACAAACTTCCCTAAATCCTTCATTGACAAAACTTATGTCCATAACAGCAGTTCTCCTAATGTAGAAACAGCAGGGATAATCAGTTCTACAGCGGCAACTGGTCGTACATTATCAATCGACAAGTTGTTGAATGCTCGTAGACTGTTATCTGAGCAAGAAGCAGATCAGTATGATGAAGGTGGTAATCCACTTTATTTCATAGTATGTTCTGCGGCTCAAATAGAAGCTCTGTTGCATTCTGCAAGGGTACAAAGTGCTGATTATAATAATATTCGTGCTTTGGTTGAAGGACAGACCAACTACTTTGCTGGATTCCAGTTCATCAGGTATGAAAATATGCCTACTACTGGTAGCGGTGCTACACAAGTAGAAAGTGTATTGGCATTTCATCCTCAAGGACTTGCATTTTGTTCTTGGGAAGAGCCTGTTACTGAAATTGAGCGTCGTGCCGATAAAAGTTTTGTTCCATATGCATATTTTGAAATGGATATTGGAGCAACTCGAGTATGGGAAGAGATGGTCATTCAAATTGACTGTTATAAACCTTAACCCATAACTTGAAAGGACAAAATGGCTAATATATACGCAGTAGATTACAAAAAGCGATTTATTACTAAACCTGCAAAGCTGACTAATGTTGCTTCACAGGGTGGTAGAATGCGTGTTTTGTATGATACGTTTACAACAAGTTCCACAGGTAGTGGTGATAAACTTTACATGGGCAGACTTCCTGCTGATTGTAAGGTATGGGAAGTAGCAGTAGGTTTTTCTGCTGATCTCACTAATAGTACAACTGTTGATGTTGGTTGGGAAGCTGTTTTATCAAGCGGATCAAGTGATTTAGATGGTTGGCATGATGGTGTTGCCGCAAGTGGGGCAATCTCTTATTGGAAAATGGGAGGAGCTTCAACTGGTACAGGCAATAAAGGGATTTCCCTTACACCTACATCATTAGCTGATGAGTGTAGTGTAGTAGTTACATTTAATGCGGCTCCTGCTGATAGCAAGGTAGTTAGTATTTATGTAGTTTACTCAATTGATTAAAATCAATCGGGGGTTGGGAAACTGACCCCCATTACAAACAGTTTATTATGGACAAAACTGGCATAGCTAACCTTGCCTTGAGTAATCTAGGCGAATCAAGTATCCAAAGTTTAACAGATAATAATGCTAGGGCTAGAGCATGTAATATTAGAATAGATGATGTTATTACAACTGTTCTAAGGATGCATGTCTGGAATAGTGCATTAGAAAGAAAAGAATTAACTCAGATAGGTGCGCCTGTATTTGGCTGGAATTATATGTTTCAGTTACCAGCAGATTGCATCAAGGTAGTTGAAGTTAATCCTATATCAAAGTTTCAAGTAGAAAAAAGAAATATCCTATCAAATGAAACTTCATTATATTTGTTATATGTAGCAGAGCCTACTGATATAAATAATCTGGATTCTCTGCTTGCAGAAGCAATAGCAATGAAATTAGCATGGGAAATTGCAGAAACATTGACCAGTAAAGCAGGGCTTAAAGATGAGATGATGAGGAAATATATAATAGCTTTACAAGAAGCTAGATCAGCTAACTCTAAAGATAGGACACCTGATCATAGAGAAAGATCATCTTACTTTAATTCAAAACGTGGACAGTATCATGTTATTCATAGAACCTTTAATACACCAACTTTAGGTTATGAAGTTGATATGGAAGCATGGAAAACTAAAAGTTCCGCAGAGCAGACGTAAAGTTTACTATGGCAAAATATGAGTTTTTGCAAGCTAAATTTACTGAAGGTGTTTTAGCAAAAGCATTTCATGGCAGATCAAGTGAAGAATTTTATAGCTATGGATTGAAAACTTGTAAAAATATGATTCCTACGTTGTCTGGACCTTGTGTCAAAAGACCCGGTACGAATTATATCAATTCAGTAAAAAATTCATCTGCCACATTACATCCCTTCTTTAAAGATAAGAATAATACATATATCTTAGAAATTGGCTACTCTGGTAGTTCCTCTTATTTAAGAGTATGGTCACAGGATCGTCTTTTAAATAATAAAGATACCACTCCTTCTACATTTGAAATAAGTGGATTAGCATGGACAGCATCAGAAATTAATAATCTTAAAACTACTCAAAGTGGTGATTATATTTTTGTTTGTTGTCCAACACGGAAGCCATACACAATAATTAGAACAGTAGATTTAACCGATACTGGTACTGATGTATGTGAAGATGGCAGTAAATGGGCAGTTACAGAGTATGTAATGGAGGATGGACCTTATGATGCAATAAATATTTATAAAGAAGATGGGAGTGTTTCTGATAAGAATCAATATACAATTAAAATAAAAACTGAACCTACTGATTTCAAAGAAATTGCAAATGTAGAATTTGATGTTTCAAGTAATTCTGTTGTTTTAATGAATCATGGCCTACAGACAGGAATGAAGGTTCGTTTAGTAGGTAGTGGTAATTGGGGGAATCTTGTTAATACAGATAGTTCACCAACTGCATATAATGGTACTCAAGATTGGTATGTTGTTTCTACTACTTCAAGCACTTTTAAAGTTGCCACATCTGATGCAGGACAGCCATTAGAATTTGCTATTGCTAGTGGTCAAACATATGCAAATGCTTCTGTAAAGTTACAAAGACCTAGATATAAAGCAGGACAGGATGTTGTATTTAAAGAATATTTAGGTGGTAATACAGAAACTACTACAAGTAATAGTATGTTTTCATCTGCGGATGAAGGAAGGTTAATTAGGATTAATCCATTATCAAGACCTTTAGAAGCAATTGGTGGAATAAGATGGGCTTGGGGAATAATTAAAAGTGGTAGTGTAACAACATCAGGAGGCAAAAGAGAATTTACTGTTACACTTAAAACAGAAATATGTAATACAAGAGAAAATACTGTCCTTAATACTAAAGGAACATCAGAATTTCGTTTAGGAATGTTTAGTGATGCAAGAGGGTGGCCTCAAGTTGCTCAAATTTATCAACAGAGGATGGTGTTAGCGGCAACTACCGCTTTCCCTTCTACTATATGGTTATCAAAGATTGGAGATTTCTTTTCTTTTGCACCTACAGAAATTGCAATGCAAGATGCTGGTACATCAGTTACAGATGGATTAGCACAAGAAGTAATTACAGATTCCAATGGATTAAGTTTTACTTTAGATTCAGATACATTAGATGAAATTAAATGGTTAGCAGAATCAAAGAAACTCGCAATGGGAACTTCTGCTGGTGTTTATATGCTTTATGGATCAGAAACTAATCTAGTAGTTACCCCATTTAGATACACTATTAATAGAGAAACAACATTTTCTGCAACTGATACTCCTCCTATAGTAGTTTCAAATACTTTAATTTATCCTCAAATTGGTGGTAAAGATGTACAGGCATTAATATTTGAAGGTCAGCAAGGACAATGGTTCTCCAGCAAAATATCATTAAAAGGATATGATATTATTAAAACTTCAGAAATTAAGAAGATGGTCTGGCAGGAAAGACCTAATAATATTATCTGGTTAATGATGGATGATGGTAGATTGTTATCATTAAGCTATGATAGACAAGCAGAGTTTCAAGCATGGGCAGAACATACTCTAGGTGGTACAGATGTTAAAGTTACAGATATTGAAATGATTCCAACAGCAAGCCATGATCAAATATGGGTTAAAGTTGAAAGAACTATTGATAGTACAACTAAGTATTATGTAGAAACATTGGGTAGATTCCCAAAAGAAGGAGCATTAGCAAGGAATCATTATGTTTTTTCAGATAGCGCACTTACTAAATCAATTGCTGGTAAATCATTTACAGTATCTGATAATTCTGGAATGTTAGTTACATCTAATTCTCATGGATTAGTTGATACTCAAGTTATTCGTGTAACAAATACAGGAGGTTCATTACCAACAGGATTAGGTACAGGAATTGATTATTATGTTAAATATGTAGATGCAAATACTTTTAGGTTAGCATTAACATCAGGAGGAGCTTCAATAGCATATACAAATGCTGGATCACCTACTCATAATTGGGTAACTAAAACAGTTAATGGATTAAGTCATTTAGTAGGACAAGAATTACAGATTTATTATCAAGGAATGCAACATATTAATAAAACTGTAGCGGCTAATGGTACAGTAGTTCTTGATCACTATGAAGGTACAGATGTAGTAATTGGATTACCTTATAATGGATTAATGGAAACTTTAGAACCAGCCGCACCACAAAATCAGTATTCATATTCTAAACGTTTATTAAATCTTGTATTACTAATTGAAGAATCTTTAGGTATTCAAGTTGAATATAATGATTTAAGTGAAGAAATACTATTTAGATCAATGCAAAATCAGATGGGTGTACAAATAGATTTATTTTCTGGTAAAAGAGAATTATCTTTGTCAGGTATTGGTTGGGAAGTTCATAATTTAGATATAATATCAAATGGCCCATTTCCTATGCAAATAAACGCATTAGTTATTGAATCTGAAACTGGAGGCACATAATGGATCGTGAATCCGCAAGGCTTCAGTTTAATGATATGAATGAGCGTTTTAATGTAGAACATACATTTCCATTTGATGAAGCATGGGATTTTGTTGAATACAAACGTTTTCAAGCATCTATTAATACACCTGATGACTATTTTCCTTCTCAATATACAAAAGAGGAATTTAGAGATGGAATAATTGCATTACAGAATAAAATGCTAGAGAATGAAAATACTAAAACACCAGATAAAGACCCTGATTTTAGTCCTGTTAAACATACGTTTTGCAAAAACCAATATGTAAGAGAGATATTTAATCCTGCTGGTGCTGTATTAATTACTAAAATTCATAAAGTTGAACATCCTTTTTTTTTATTACAAGGTGAAATGTCAATATTATCTGAAGATGGAGAGATAAAAATTACTGCACCTTATTATGGTGTAACTCCTGTTGGTACAAAAAGAGTAATATATGCTCATACAGATTGTACTTTTGTTACTGTTCATCCAACTGATAAAAAAGATTTAGATGAAATTGAAAAAGAATTAATAGCTAAAGAATATTCAGAATTGGAGGTTGTATGAGTTGGTGGTTTGCAGGAACAATGACCGTTAATGAAATTAGAAAAGGTCAGCTTGCATCAAAAAGAGGAGATAGAGAAGGTGATAGATTAAATGCACTTGCTGGTGAAATAGAACAAGCGGCGGCAAGAGATGTTAGAAATCTAAAAAAGAATAGCTATTCTAACAATCTTGTAATGAAAGCTACTGCTGGAGATGCTATTGAACAAAGTAGAACTGAAGCTGTAGTAGGAAGAGAATCAGTAAAAGCATCACAAGCTGGAAGTGGTGCTACAATTGAATCTGGATCAGCATTAGATGTAAGAACAGCATTAATTAATAATTCAAGATTGGATGAAGCAAATATACAAGCAGTTAATGATATTAATATTGCTAGAAATGATTACGAAACTAACATGGAATCTGAGAGGATTACTAGAGAAGCTAAAGCTGAAGCAGATAGAATTAGACAAGGTGCTTCTGCCGCTAGACAAGCAGGAAGAGATGCTAAATTAGAACATAATATTAGTGCTGGTATTACACTAATTGGTGCTGGTGTAGAAGCAGGATATGGTAGTGAATTTAATAAATGGTTATCTGGTAGTTCTGCTGTTGCTGGTGAAGTAAGAGGAGGCAGAGGTGAAGGTGCGCAAAATTATGGTAAAGATAAGAAGCATTCTTATCAAGGTAGAACTATGGATAAGGGTGGTAGAAGAGAAATTGGATATTATGAAAAAGGTAGAAGAGTAAATAATCCAACTGATAAAATAAGAGATTCTAAAAGTCCTGTAAATATTTATGATAAGAGAAATCAATTTACTACTGGTGCAGAATTGACTAGAGATTTGAATCAGGCATTTACAGGTAAAGCTGAAATGTCACAAATAAATAAATGGAGGAATACTCCTAATTATCATCAACGATTAGCTAACAAAATTAGAAAAGATTTAAAATTAAAATTACCATCTGGTATTAAAAAATCAAAATTAAATTTCTCAACAACTAAAAGAAGAAGTAGATATAATGTAACTGATCCTTCAAAAGCCTATTGGAGTAAAACAGGGGAATCATTTTTACGACCTAGAAATTAATAAAAATGGCAGAATTTACAAATCCTACTTATAAAAGATCAAAAATAAATCAGAAGCCACTATCTATGGGAGGTAGAACTTCTGTAAATAAAAATATTGTTGATGATCCGGGTATTAAACACCAACTAAATGTCGCAGGAATACTTACAGAAGGAATAAATCAAATACATCAGGCATATCAAAAGGCTGAACAAAATAGGTTAAGACAAGAAGTTGCAGAAGAAAGACTTAAAATTGATGCTCATATATTGAAACAACAAAATATAAGAGATAATAATATTGCAAGTATAAGTGCAAAACATTTAAGTCCTATGTATTTAGAGGAAGATTTCCATGATGAGGGTGGTTATGCATATGGTGATCATACATTAACTCCATATGTAATGTCAGAAGATTTATCAGAAGATGCTAAGAAACAGATAGAACCATTGGTTAAATACTCTAACCAAGCATTTATGCTTAAATCTCAAACTGCTTTTACAAAAGAATTGGTTGCAAGAGGTAAGAAAACATTAGAATTAGATCGTGCTAAAGGATTAAATGCATTTAATGAAACAATTACCAGAGAATCAAGAAGAGAAGATATGTCTATTGATTTCTGGAAACCTAATAATAATGAATATGCTGAAAATGCGGCTAAAGATTTTGAATTAAGATTATCTGATGAAGTAAAACATGAAACTCTAAGACAAGATGAAGCAGATTTAATGCTGTTTAATTATAAGCAGGAGATGGCAGGGATACTTTTTTCTCGACACCTATCCCAGAACCCTAAAGAAGCATTAGAGCAAATTAAGAAGGGTTTTAAGATCAAATCAGGGCATATTGAGGCAACATGGGGTGATGACAAATTAGAAGGTATTAAATACAGTTATTTAGATGGTAGTTATGCTGTAGGAGGAGTCTCAGTTGATTCTGCAAAAGTATCTAAATATTTAGATGATGCTCTTAAAAGAGAAGCTATTGATGCAGAAAAAGAAGCAGATAATCAATTTTTTGCAATTCAAAAGAATAGAGCAATATCTAATCCAGAATTATTTCTTAATGATGTTGCACAACTTGTAGTTAGTGAGCCATTAGACATTGAAAGAAATGAAATAAACTTAGGAGAAAAGCCCAGAGATGTAAAAATTGAAAGATGGATTCCCAAAGAAGGGATATTGAATCTTCCAGAGTTTGCAAGATATGATAAATCTGTTTTGGAAAAACATATTGCGTTAGCTTCTAAAGGATTAGATAAACTTGAAGCTGAAGAAAGAAAGCGTGTTTTTAACAATGTAATGGGGCATATGGATTTGGATGTTGGTTCTCAAAATCTACTGATTCAAAGATTCCATATTAGAAAAAACTTTGAATGGAAAGAAGGTAGTGGATGGCGACCAAAAGAATCTGTAGTTAATGAAATTAGTGAAGAATATGATCAAGAAAAATTAGATGTAGAAAATTCAATGTTACAAATTATTAAGCCATATGCACATAAAAAATGGCTTTCTAGTAATGAACCTCTTAATTCTGATGATTATGATAACTTAACAGATGCAATTCTTAAATATTGGGATACAAGGATACGCAAAGCTAAAAATAGCACTATTATACATCCTAAAGATAATGAACGTAGTAACTTTAGGTCACTTTATGATGCAATGAGTGATGAACAACAAGATAAAATTAATAAAATGGAGAAGATTTTAACTGAATTAGAAGTAGATTATAGGAGATCAAATGATATATCAGTAGCAGAATTGAATGGAATAGTTAAGAAATATGAAACATTATATTTTGATGAAAAACATAGACAAACTCCTGAATATGATTTATGGAAAAGAACATACCAGCAAAATTTTGGACCTAGAATAAAAGCACTACTTGAAGTTCCACATGCTACAAGTATCTCTGATATAGATAATGGTCGTATAATAACATATATGCTTAAAGGCTACGAGGATGGAGGAACTACACCACATGAAGCATCTGAAGATGATCGTAAAAAAATATTTAATAGAATGAAAAAATTAGGTCTTATTTCTAAAGATAAAATATTTATTCCTGCTGGCCAAGAGTATAATGGTCCAGATGCAAAAAGATTTAAGTGGTCAGATTATGAACCAGAATCAATTGATGCTCTTACTAGATCGTTACATGGTCTTGATGATGATATTAATGTTGAAGAGGTAGAATAAAAATGAAATTTGAAAACTACGAACAATTTGCGACACATTATGATCGTATATCAAATAGGACAGATGCAAATGATTATATTAAAAATTTGCAAAATAAACATATGTTGGGAATGGGCTCAGATAAAAAACCATCTAAATTAAGTATGGCTAAAGCGGCATTTTATGATATTTATCCAGAAATAAAAAATGATACTGCAATGTCTAAAAGAATATTTGAAGCTCTTTATATTAATACTACTCCGGGATTGAGAGTAAATTTAGGAGATAATGGACAAGGTGATATTTTTAATTATCGTGATATTTTTACTGAATATATGCCAGCAATGATTCAAAGAGGAATAAAACAAGATGCACATGGTCATTTAATAGATATATTAGTACAAAAATCAGTTTTTAAAGATAAATATAAATTATGGCAGGATGATCATCTTAGTATTGCTCAACAATTATATAGTAGATATAGGGTTATTGATACTAAAGGAACAGAAGCATTAGTATATACTACTAAAGAGTTAAATGATAACCTTGTAGATATTCAAGATGTTAAAGATGCAATACCTTATTTCATGTTATATTTTGATAAAAAGAAAGGTACTACAATAGAAGTAATACCAAGTGATCCTAGACTAAAAGGTAAAAATCAGATTGATACAGTGCAATTAATGAACACTCAGGTTAAAACTAATGATGAAGATGCAACAATGTGGATTGCTTTTAGACGAGATAGAAATAGTAAAGGATTGGAAGCAGTAATTATGGGTGGTAATTACGAAGAAGGAAACTATGATGTAGTTGGAAGACCAGAAATAAAACAAGAAAAATTTGTTAGACCAAGAAGACCTAAAGAAGTTACAAGACAACCTTTTATTGTTCCAGATGATGTTGCATGGAAAATTATAAAAGATGCAAAATCGTATTTTTATTTTGAAGCTGAAAATGATTTCTATGAAGCAGGAGCAGAATTTTTACATGGAACAAGAAAATTTGCTAGAAGAATGGGTGTCTATGATGTTATGGGAGAAGGTAAATATGCAGGAGATTACACAATTGCAGGACAAGACACACTAAAAACTAAAATGCAGAATTATATTAATAAATATGGTGAAAAAGTAGAAGATGCTGTAACTGGTAAAACTAAATATAAATATACATCCAAAAATGCTAAGTATTTATTTAATTGGAAATCAATTCCAAAATGGTTAGTAGAATTTGCTGAACCAAGACAATTTGAATTTGAACATATAATTGCTCCATTTTGGGAAAAACACGGTGATAAAAGTGAGCCAGATTTTGAAAAAGCATGGAATTTACATATTACTGAGAATACATATAATTGGAGAGATAGATGGTGGAATGAAATGTGGCAAGATTGGGCAGATGTAATTAGTCCTCCAGAAGTACAAAATCCTTTATCTGCATCATATTGATATGGTATTACAAGATTATGATATAGATCGAGGATCTGGTTGGTATCAAAAACAAATGTTTAGTGAAGCAGTTCAAAGATATAAACCTGATAAATGGGATCAGGTTGATGCTATCATGGATCGGTATTTGGTTGCAGGGCAAGGTAATCCTATACACTATATCGGTAGAACTATTACAAATGCTTTTGATGAATCAGCAACAATTCCTAAAGAAGAATGGCCAGTACATCCATCATATAGAGAAGGATTAGATTGGTTTGAAGGTATAACAGAATTACAAGCAGAATTAGATGCAGAACAATTAGATAGAGAAGAGTATTATAGTGGAATGATGAAAAATACTGACCAATTTGCGGCACATAATTTGGGTGCAATGCTTGGTACTGCATTATTTGATCCATTAACTTATGTTCCATTTTTAGGTACAACTGCAAGAATAAAAGCAATGGGAACAAAAGTAGCAAATAGGTTTAAAACAGTATCATCTTTATCTGAAAGTGTATCTTATCAAAACACATCTATGCTAGGTAGAGCCGCTAAAGGGTTGCTATCACCATTTAAACCTGTTGGTGTATTTGCGGCAGAAGCAGGATTTGCTGAAACTGCTTTTCAATTAATAAAAGGAGCATCAAGACAAGGTAGAGATTCAGATCATGTTGCGGCACTAACTGATATAGGTATTGCAACATTAGCAGGAGGAGTTCTCGGTACAATTCCTATGGCAAAGCAATTAAAATCTCAATTCTCTAATACTCAATTAGCAGATTTTCTAGGTAGGAATGTAAATGATTTTAAAAGATGGGGTTATTCAAAATTTGATGGTACAGGTTCTACTTCTCCAAGAGAATATACTAAAGAAGAAGCAATGGCAGAATGGAAAAGAGTTAATGAAGATCAAAATGCGGCTAGAAAAGCTGAACATAACAAAGCCTTACATCCAGTAGTAGAGCATGTTAAGAGATTTGATGGAGATGTAAAATCTGGATTAGGTAAATTATTAGATAAATTTTTTAATTGTAAATGGGGATGAGTATTAAGTGTAGAGAAATATTAGAGGAAGCAAATTTTAATGAAAAGGAACAAAGATTCATTGATTCATTAGCAGATGAAGGTAAAACGCCAGATCAAGTGCGTAATATTATCTTAGAAGCAATGGAAGATGGAACTTTGAGAGATATTAGTGATGTAGTTTCAAGAAAAAAAACAGATGAATACTTAGAGAAATTAAAAAATATAGTATATGAAAGCGATAATCCCTACAAAGAGATTTTTAATTTATTAGTAGGGGATGCAATGGGAGTAACATCAAGAGCATTAACAAGGGCTCAAAGTAGATTTGGACACTTTGCATCAATATTAGAAGACAGCAATTCAAGTATAAAACGCCTTTTAAATCAACCGAAATTTGTAGCACATCTTTTAAAAGAATTAGATGGATGGACTCCAAAATCAAAAACTGGTAATACAAGAGCGCATAAATTTGCTAAAGCTATTATTGATTGGCAGACCACACAAGTACAAGAAATGAATAAATTTGGTGCTGGAGTTAATATAAGAGATGATTACATTACAAAACAATGGCATGATACCTTTAGAATGATGTCAGCAGGAGAAGATCAATGGGTAGATGATATATTCAAAAGATTAGATTATGAAAAAACTAAGACACAAATGTTGAATATATTAGAAGAAAGAGGTATTAAATTAAAAAAAGGTGAGGAGTTTGATATGCATAAATATTTACGATCTGCATATAAACAAATGACAGGAGAAGGTGCTGATGAAGGTATGTTATTACAATATTTAAGAATGAGAAGAACATTTGCATTTAAGAGTACAGATGATTTAATTGCATATAATACTAAGTATGGACATGACAATATGGCACATGCAATTATGGAAAATATGACTCTTATTGATAATAACATTGCATTAGGTGAAGCAATGGGATATGGATATAAAATTAGTAAAACACCTGATGATGTAACATTAAAAAGATTAGAAGACGAATTGGCTGAAGCTAAGAAATTAGAACAACCAGAAGCAATTAAAGAAGCAAGAAAAAATCTTAGACTAGCAACAGAAGAAGAAATAAACCCTATAACTAAAACAAAAATAGTCTTAGATTTACTACATGAACAAGGAAAAATAAATGATAGACAACTTAGAAGATTGAGAGGCGCATTAGCACAAGTATCTGGTGATGCTTATATGATAGCAAGACCCACAGTTGCAAAGTTTGTTATGGGATTTCAATTTATGGAATATCTAACAAAATTAGGCAAAGCAACACTTACATCTATAAATGATCAATGGACAAGTGCCTTATTGCTTCATTTTCAAGGTACAAAGCCGGGACAAGGATATATGGGTTTAGCAAACCATATATTAAGAAAGGCATTTAGAACTATATCAGAAGCAGAAAGAGATATATTTTTAAGACAGTTAAATGTAGGAGTAGATGGTATTTTTGAGAGTTATTCAAGAAATTTTATTAATAATCCAAAAATGGGATTGTTAAATACAATGACCGATAAAATGTTTGATTGGAATCTCTTAAATTGGTGGACAAATGCTAGTAGAGAAGGTTTAGGAAAAATGATGTCTAATAATTTTGCCAACAAATTAGACCTTTCATATGAAGCGTTAGCAAAAACTAAAGATGGTAAAAGATTTAGAGATTTAATATCAGATTATGGTATTGGAGAGAAACAATGGGAAGAACTAAGAAAAATAGGTGCATTTGATGAAACTTTATTTAAAGGTAAAAAAGGATCAAAAAAAGTTAAATATATTACTGCAGATTGGATTAAGGATAATGGTGGATCAAAAGAATTAAGGGAAAGTATTAATAGATTCTTTGTAATGGAAAGTAGATTAGGTGTTCCAGAAGCCTCAGCCGCAGATCGGGTCTGGATGTTTGGAGATCACAAAAGAGGATCATTGCCAGAAACTACTTTTAGATTATTCTTTCAATTTAGAACACATCAGGTTAAATTTGTAAGAGCTTTAATGCCTAGAATGTATGATATGGGATTATCGTCATTAATGCATGTATTACCAGCATTGACATTTGGATATGTATCAATTAGTTTAAAGAATATGGTAGCAGGAAAGTTACCTCCAGCACATAATGATCCTGATACGTTGACAGATGCATTAGTTTATAGTGGAATGGCAGGATTTATAGGTGATTTCATAGGTGGACAATATGGAAGATACCAACATGAAGTTGATGAAGTAATAGGAGGAAGTGCATATTCTACATTTAAAGGATGGGCAGAATTAGCTTCAGGACTGGCTAAAGGTGATAAAAATGCATCTGATGTATGGAAAGACTTGCGACATAATATTCCTTATAGTAATTTATTTTGGACAGAGGCACTTATTAATTACTCGTTACATTATGGAGTAATGGAAACAATGACTCCCGGATACCTTAGAAGAATGGAGGCAAGGGAAGAAGGAACTAATAATGGCTTTCTTGTTAATCCCTCATCATTTTGGTCATATGGAGGTTTTAGATGATAACTACTGACCTAAACAGAGCCGAATTTACAGGGAATAATAGTTCTACAGATTTTGTATTTGCATCTGGTGGTACTAATATTCCTGTTAAAGAAGCATCCCACATTAAAGTTTATTTAACAAATAGCGGAACATTTACTGCTGATGATAGTAATGAAACATTTACTAATGTTACTCTAAATGGATCATCAAATACTGCACATGGTCATCAGAATACTGAAGTAATAAGAGTTTCAGCCGCAACATCACTACCTTTGGGATTACTTGCCAATACTGATTATTATGTAAGAGAAAAAACATCAACAACATGGAAGTTAGAAACTTCAGTAGGTGCTGGTGTATCAGCAATTACAAGCCCGGGAACAGGGGTTTTAACATGGACAAAAACCCTCCTAAAAACAATAACTACTGATTATACAGTTACAATATCAGGAACAACAGCAACAGTTAAATTTTTAGTTGCACCTCCAACCAATGTAAAAATACTTCTTCTCAGAGAAGTTCCCTATCAACAAGATACTGATTTATTAAATAACTCTTTAATTGATGCAGAATCACTTGAGAGCCAATTAGATTTAATCGTAAATCAAGTTCAACAGCTTAAAAATACTACTGAAAGAGATATAAGATTCTCAGATACATTAGTAGCAAGTGATGCGACATCTGCACAAGCAATATTAAACGTAACAAAAGCAGACAGAGCAAATAAAGGACTTAAATTTGATGCAAATGGTAATGCAACAGTATCTTCAATAGATTTAGATAAAGCAGAAGATTATGTATTAGATTCTAAATCATATGCAACAGAAACAGGAGCAGTAGTAAATACCTATGATGGAGGTACTGCATCTCCTCAATCTGGTGTTTATTCTGCAAAGGAATACGCAGTAGGTACAACAGCAACTTCTGCAAAAGATTATGCAACTAAAACGTCTGCGGCAGTTACAGGCTCAGAGTTTAGTGCAAAGGAATATGCTCAAGGTAGTCAAGCTGGTACAGGAGGTTCATCTAAAAACTGGGCATCTCAGGTTGGTGCAGATGTAACAGGAGGTTCTTCTGGTGATAAATCAGCAAAATCTTGGGCACAAGAAACTGGAGGTAATGCACCAGCAGACGGATCATCTAAAGAATGGGCTATTCATACAGGAAGTGCAGTAGCATCCTCAGAATTTTCAGCTAAAGAATATGCTCAAGGAACTGCGGCAACTGGAGGTACAGCTAAAGAATGGGCGCAGGATACAAGTGCGGCAGTAGATACTACTTTTAGTGCTAAAGAGTATGCACAAGGAACTCAGGCTTCTACTGGTGGTAGTGCAAAGAATTGGGCATCACAAACTGGAGCAGACGTTACTGGTGCTTCTAGTGGTGATATGTCA
>TARA_R100001594_G_scaffold3331_3_pt1 | contig 27745 bp, 12 predicted proteins | sample TARA_R100001594 | Tara Oceans TARA_R100001594 (sample SAMEA2622752) | marine metagenome | biome: marine biome (ENVO:00000447); feature: marine epipelagic mixed layer (ENVO:xxxxxxxxx); material: "saline water (ENVO:00002010), including plankton (ENVO:xxxxxxxx)" | depth 150 m | reverse complement strand
TTAAATTTTTCATTATTTATATTTTTTAAACATTAATTTATACATTATTTTATTCCAAGTTTCTTGGATTTTATCTACTAATTTTTTGATTTTTTCTTTCATAATTTTAACTTTCCATTAGTTCTAATATTTTCTCTACTCTATCTTTTTCATATCTTAAAGCTTTGATTTCTTCTTTACTTAATCCAAAGTTTTCTAGAGTTTTAATTTGATCAGCTTTTTTCTTTTTTCTAATAGAATCAAATTTTGTTTGTTTTGCTGGATTATCAGAGGTTTTTGATTCTTTTAATGTGTATTTCTTACTCTTTTCACCTTTTACCCAATACTCTAATACTCCTGTCCACTTTTCTAAAGCATAATAATCTTTTCCTAATTCTCCTTTAGGTTTATCTTTAGAATCTGATTTTACAAATCCTTGAGCTTTAATTCTATCTCTATCTTTTATATACTGATCTTTAGCTCTTTTTTTATTGTTTTCTTCTTTTGTAATTGTACTTTCTAAGCCCCAATATGGAAGTCCTACATTCCAAGTACTCCACCCTAAAAGTAAAGCAACTCTTTGCCATGTACGTGTTTCTTCATCTATCGCAGCTCTTAAATTCATAGTTTTTCTAAGTACTCTATCGATCGGAATATTTGTTCCAGCAGCTATTATTTGGCCGATAGCTAAGTAAGCAGGGTTATCTAAACTCCAACCTCTTTGTTTCATAGCTTCTTTTTCCCAACTAAAAGTTCTAAATCCACTACGTAATTTACGAACCTTATTGTCTAAAACTGGAGAAAAATCAAATGCATTCCAAACAGCTTCTTCGTATTTAGGAGTTTCTTTTCCATGTTGATCGGCTAATTCTAATAATATATTTTTAACAGTAGAAATAACAGCCCCTCCATATCCTAATCCAAACAGTAAAGAATCTACCATTCCATTAGCAATGTTAGCTACTTTGTTTTTAGTTTCTTCATCTTCTTCATCATTAAATAATACAGCAAACAACGTTTGTTGTAAACTATGGAATATAACGTTTTGAACCATAGTATAATATAAGATTTGAGAAATATGGCTTAGATCACTCTCTCTTTGAGTTAATCCCGGTATTTTTCTTCTATTATATAGGTTTTGTACAGCTTTTTTAGATTTTCTATTATACTGCATCGTAATATTTTGAAACGATAATATTATACGGCCACCCCAACTTGCTTGTTGACCAGAAATTTTACTTGGATTACTTGATTGCTGACTCTCTTCAGATATAGCATAAAAATCTTCAAATGCTTTTGTTTCAGCTTCTGCTTCAGTATATAATTTACCTGTTTCCTTATTGATTCTATTTTGTAAGGACTTTTTTCTATTTATATAGAATGCTGCACCACCTGTTGCTATAGCTAAGGTATCCATTATTCTAGTTATAATAAACCCTTTGTTTAATAAGTATGAAATCATACCGTTAAAACCTCCTGTTTTAGCAGCATCAGCAAGTTCAGCTTCATTAACATTAATCTTCAAACCATCACGTCTATTAACTAAATAATCTGAGTTCATTAGCTTTATAACAGTAGGTATCCATTCTTTACTCATCATTGCATTACCAGCAGCAATTATATTATTATCTCCCCAATTAATATAGTTAAGAGCTGAAGTTAACTGTAACAATCCTGATCTAGTGTTTAAGAACATTATAGCACCTACAGAGGCATTTAACCAGTTTAAAACCATTTCCCATGGTCTACTTTGTGCAACAGGTCTGTTACTTCCTGATTTCATTCTACCTAAAGTTTCCTCTATAGCTTCTCTAAATTTAGACCCATATAAAGCCTCAATTTTGTTTAGATTATCTTCATCAAAAATAATATCTACATTCGCCTGCCATTCAGAAAGAAGCTCTTTTCTTAAACCTTTATCAATAGATCTTTCTATATCAGTAGCAATAGTACCAGCTTCCCAGTTATTTTGAGGACCAGGATATTGTTCGGTTCTATTCATTAATAGAATTTCGTCTGCAAATACATTTAATTCTGAATCTGCTTCTACAGCTTTAACCAATCTTGCTGCGTCAGCTTTAGATAAACCAGGAATCTCCATTCCTTGTTTTGTCCAGATATAAACTCTTACACCATGAGATTTAGTAAAAGGTCCTACCCCAATTTCTTCCGATAAAGGATTAGAAAAGCTAAACTTATCTCTTCTTTTTAATGAAGGAAACTTCTCTATTAAAGCATTAAAATCTCTAGCAGCAGCAACTTTAGCACTTACAATTTCTTGTTCTGCTTTATTATAAGGATAAATAAGGTTTTCATGTATCCATTCTAAATGTTGACTTCCTTTCTTACCTCTTCCCGCAAAACTATACATTAATCCTAAGAAATCATCAGCTGAAGGCGTAATAGTCATCGTTCTTCTAGCAGTTTTCCACAATCCTCTATCTCTTAATTTACCTTCTAATTGAGCTCTAGCTTTAGAATAGTTTTTAAATTCTTCTTTACCAGTAGTATCCTCAAGCATTTTATTAAAGTCTGTACTTAGCTTTTTACGTTTACTAGATTTAGCTACTTGTACATCAGACTTAACATCTATTTGATCAAGTATGTTTTTAACTGCTTGTACATTAACTAAAGAATCATCTGCAAAGTAAAAATCATTATATCCTTTAGCAGCTTTATCTAATACCCAATCCGCTTTTGCTTGGGGACTACCATCTTCTAATCCAGTTATGTTTTCTAATGGAATACTTAATCCTATTCCATCTAAAAATGTTTTAATAGCTCGAGCAGAGTTTTGAGGTCTAGCTGTTAAAATAAAGATGTCTTTACTACCAAATTTATCTTGCCTACGCAAAGCAAGATCAGCTAACGGTCCTTTCTTAGCTCCTTTAACGTTTTCAAATTGTGAAAAATCAAATGTAGCTCCATCAACTTCTAACTGTTCTGCTTGTTGTGCAAATTGGGCAGCGCTAATTTCTGCCTGTGTTCCATCTGGATAATTTACTATAACTTTTTCTTTTGTTTTTGCTATAGTATCATCAAAATCAAATACACTTATTCCTTTTCGAGGCGCGTCTCCTACAGCAATAGATTTAGTTCTTAATGAATTTTTACTCACCGTCATAACATCTTCTGCAGTCATATCAGCTTTTAAAATAGTAGGGGCTAAGTTTTTAGCATTCCATTTTACTCTATCATTTTTTGCTATATTAACCGGGATTCCAGCCTTTAAATGTTCTTGAGCTTTTTCTAAACTAATTTCGCCTTTTGCAACAGCCATTACTAACTCATTCTGATAATGACGTAGAGAAGGGTTTTGTGCTTGGGTCGCACTTAAACCTAATCCCATCTCTTGCTCTACTAAACTTTTTCTAGTAACAGGATCTATAATAGTACTTAAATTTATTCCAGATGCTGCAAGTCTAGCTAGTCCTACAAAATCATCTAACAACGTAGTACCTTCTAATAAAACAGATCCATATCCATTACTATCTATTCTTTCATCATCTAACTTAGATATCTGGGTTTGATAATAATTTTTATCAATAGCATCCATCATTTCGTTTACATAATCATATTTAATAGCCCAAGCAATACTACCTCCTACAACTGATGCTGGTGGGTTGTGTTCTTCTCTATATTTAACACCCCGATTATAATTACTTCCTTTACCATATCGAAATCTATTTGAAACTCCTTTAAATGGGGCTGCTATTTTTATTAATCCACCAGTTGCCTGATAAGAAGCTGCTATAAAAGGAATTATATCTGCTAAAGCTACTCCATTTTTATTATGAGCTTTGCTTAAATTATCTACATAAAGTCTTAGTGCTTTTCTATTTATTTCAATTTGATCTTTATTTTTCTCTAAAAATTCTTTAGTTATTCTTTTATCTTTAGGTAAATTTATTCTTTTAGGTTTTAAAGCTTTTAATTTTAAATTAAATTGTAAAGAGTCGTTTTTTCTCGCTTCATCCATTAGTGTTTCAAAAGCAGGATCAGTTGAACCATAATAAGTTTTACCAGATTTAGGTAAAAACTTTCCTCTGTTTTTTCCTTTTAAATCAGCAGCGGGGGTCTTATCTTGAACCCAAGTTCCATTTTTTAATTTAAAAAACTTTTTTGCACCAGGACTTTTACTAGTATAGTTTTTCCCAGTTCTAGGATTTTTATCAATGAATTTACCATTTTTATCTAATTTTCCATATTTAAATAGTCTACCAAAATAAGTTAATTGGGACATTTGTATTACGGCAGTACCTATTTTACCCTTCTTTACAGCGTTGATATTTCTAGCATGAACCTCATCTAAATTACTTTCATTAACGGAGCTTCTGGAATAAGTAGGATCTAATATTTTTAACGCAGCATGAAAGTCTCTAGCATTACTTATATCTAATAAATCTCTTGTAGGTTTATTAAGACTCTCTTTATTATAAACTGGTGCTTTTCTTTTACTAGATTTTGCTATTTCAACTTTATCTAAAGATGTATCTTCTTTAGTTCTTTGATCTAATCTTTCTTCTAGCCCACTCATAAATTCTTCAGCTGTTAAAGGAGAGTTTTTAACTTCTAACACAGTTCTTAATCTATCCATGAAAGCCTTGTCATTTTTAAGGGTTTGTAATCCCTCAGCCATTGTGCCTTCAGTTAACATGCTGAATAAAGATTGTTGTCTTTTTTCTCCAGCTTTATAATATTTTTTTAATTTCTCTTTATCTAGCTTAGTTATAGAATAAACATCAGGTGTTGAATAAGTTTTCTTTCCTTTCTGATCAACCTTTATTTGTTTTGTTTTACCAATTTTCTTATATTTAATAAGTCCAGCAGCTACATTTCTTTGAAATCCTAATCTTCTTTTAATGGTAGCAGAAGGAATAGTACTAATTAATCCTTCATCAATCACTCTATCTACAAAAGCATTATACTCAGGGCTTCCAAATTTACCTATAGCTCCTCTTAACATTCGCATGTACTCTTTGTTCTTGGTAACACCAATAATCTCTCGAGCTATTACTTCTGGGTTTATATTTCTTCCTACTAAAGATATAATTTCTTTAGCTAAACCACTTACTCTTCCTTCTGGATCTACACCTCCTATTATTTCATTAGCTAAACCTTCTGTAATCTGTCTTCTTACTGATGGAATTGAAGAAGGATATTTTTTCTTTCTTCCTCTATCAGAATCTTTTGTTTCATCAAAATCTTTTTGTGTAGTAGTTTGTGGTGAAAAACCTTTTTCTTGTAATTTATCAGTACTCACCTGTTTTTGAGTTCTAGTAGCTTCTTCCACTAATGGTACACCAACTCTAGGACCAATAGTCTGATCTAAATATGTAGTGAGTTCAATTTTTTTACCATTTACTATAGGTTTATAAGTTCTCATTATATCTGCGAACTGATTGTTTATAGCTGATAAAGCTTCTCTACCTTGTTTACTTAGTTGACCACCTTCATATAAAGTAAAAGATACTCCTCTTTTGGCGCCCCATCTTTTTAACGCTGCTAAACTTGCAGCTGTATATTGACTTTTTAAATCTTTATTAGGATTTGCTTTAGGATTAGTTTTTAATTCTTGTTGATATTCCTTAGTTAATTCAGTTAGATCTCCAGGTTTAACTCTCATAGATTTTTTACCAGAAACCTGATCTCCAGCTTGTCCCTCAATTATTGCACCGATTGTGCTTTGTTCAGTTTCAGTTCCTAAATCTGTTCCTATAATAATACCTTTGTCAAGAAGATTCATCATACTTCTATTAAGATCTTTACCTTCAAGATTACGTCTAGCATAATCTTTAACAAAGTTGAATACATCTTTACCTGTTTTAAACCTTATGTTGATTCCTAACTTTCCTAATAAACTTCTTATTAAATTAGAGATTTTATCTCCAAATGTTTCATTAATAGTAATTTCTTCATTAATAATAGCATCAGCTAAAAAAGTTAAAGCTTCTTCATATTGAACTTCTATTGGTAGTTTTTTATACGCCTCATATCTTTCTCTAAGATTCTCTGTCATTAAACCATCAGTATCAATTTGGTCTATATAATTTAATAAAGCTTTACCCATTGCCGTTGCAGCTTCAGGATTGTTTTTAACTGTCATAAATAAAAGAGCATGTAAAAACTCATGATCAGCTACAGCGACATCTTTTAAATTACGCGATTCAGTTTCATTTACTACTATTAATTGCTCGCCAGTTTCTTTATTTGTAAAGATTGTACCTAGAGATGAAGTGTCTCCAGGACCATCCCATTTTCCACTTTCGTTTTGTTTCTTTATAAAGTTTTTAGCTGATCTATCGTATTTAAAACGACGCATTCTAACTTTACCATTAGATTTATCAACAAGGGATTGAATTCTATTTACATTTTTATTTAATCTTTCACCAACAGTTAAATCTAATATTTTTTCGTTAATTTCATCCAACTCTTTTTCTAAATCCTTAGATAGTGCAGGATCAGTGTTTTCTATTTCATTTATCAATCCATCTCTTTGCTGCATTAAATCAAATATTTTTGATTTAGTTTCAGGAGAATAATATGCAGGAATTTTAAGTAAAGCATTTCTTTCATCAGAAATATCCATCAATTCCTCTTGTCTTTGTTCAGCGTCTATATCACCGTCTTTAAACTTTTTCTCAATTTCACTTTGTTTAATCTTATAGCTGTTTTCTATTTTTTTATAAAACTGAGGATCTTTATAGTTAACTCTTGCGCTTAAAATTATATCTTTAATACTAGTGACGGCGTTTTGTGCCATACTACCACCTCCAGTTAATGCAAAACCACCAATGAATCCTTCACCCATAGCTTGTACATATTCTAAAGCATTAAATCTTCCTCTAGCAAGTTGTTCAATACCAGTTTGAAAACCTTCTGTTCCAGCTTCTACCCATGCTGCTTTTGTTGCTGGACTTAAACCACCAACAAATTGTTTCCCAGCTTGTCTTATATTACCTTTAATTAATTCTCTTAATCCACTTAAAGCATATTTAGATTGCTTTATAATAAATCCAGCTGAAGCATATTCTGCCCCTGCAATACCAAAACCTGCAGCCATACTAGTATCTATTATCCAATCTACTTCATCACTATTATTATCCATGTATTCTTGGATCTGCACTGCGGTTAAATCTTGTAGCTCTACACCAGCTGCTTCTGCTGCGTTTTCTCTAATTCTGTCTCCCGCTATATTACCACCTTCCATTGCTACAGTATATAAACCATAAGTCATTCTAGTAGTAAACATATAAGGTAATTGTTTTAAAATTACTTCTGGTATAAAAGCAAGTGCTTGACCAAATTCTCCATTAACTAGATTAGATAAGAAATCTGTAAACTCTCTTGCCTCCCAATTTCCATTTTCTATTTCTTTATCTATATTTTCACCATAAAATTTCGCAGCCTCTTGCATTTTGGTTGTAATTCCTGCTTTAGCTAGTTTTTCTGCTTCAGCAAATGTAGTTTCTACGATACCATCTCTTTCTATTTCAGTAGGAGTAGGTGCTCCCATCAAAGCACCGGTTCTTTTTTTCCATTCCCCATTAATATTTCTATATACAGGTTCTATTTCTCCAGTTCTAGGATTAAACCAAACCGGAGTATCTTGTCCTTTATAGTTTAATGCATCTCCATACCACCAAGCTTCTTCCCATTTACCACCTGATTCTTTTTGAGCTTTTTCAAAATCTTCTTTAGACATCATCCATGAAGCTAACTCTATTTGTCTTTCAGTAACTAAACCAAATTTTCCAGCTTCTGTACCTTTATCTACTGATAACATTTCTAAACCTCTACGCTGTGCAGATTCAAAATTAGTATCAAAAGCATCATCCCACCATTTTGTTCCAGTAATATCTATTAAGGCCTGTTTAAGAACTCTTGCGTCTACTCCAAATCCTAAGTCATTAATACTACCAGGTTCAGCTCCAAATATTTTATCAAAAGCCTCCTCAAAACCAACAAACCTATCCTCTTGATTTGTAGCATTTAAATTAAATAATGAGTCTCTTAATCTAATAGCCTCTTTGTTTTGTTCTGTTATAGCATGTTGTAAAAATGGACCAGTTATTCTTTCATATTCTCCGTTCCATAGATCTACTCTATTTCTAAATGCTGGATCTTCAAATATTAAATTGTTAACAAATTCACTGTACTCATTTTCAACTTCATTTACTTTGTCCCAATATCCTATATCATAAGATACTACATATTCCCCTACATTTATATAGGGTTCTAATTCTTTACCTAATTCCTCTCTTTTAGCATCTAATATATCACTGTTTCTTTCTATAACACCGTTTTGAATATTTTGTATATCTTCATCATTATCAAAGAAATTAGTTAATAATTTTTTACCATAAGCATCATAAGCTTTTTTATCAAACCAATCTACATTATTAGGTGTAGTAAATCCATCGGATTCCATAACACCTTTAATATTTCCTAACAGATCTACTTGTAATTTGGATAATCTTTGCTCAGGAGTATCAATTCCTTTACTGTTCAATTCTTCCACAGCTTGGTTGTAAGTAAGCTCCATCATCTCCCCAGCTTGTTGATTACTTATATCTTCTCTTGTATATGTTTCAGTAGGTTCTACAGTTATTTCATCTCCAACATCAATCATACCCTCATCTTCAGGAATCATTGTACCTGGGTGATATTTAACCACATCTCCTTTGATATCTAATTCCTCTCCCAAAGCCTCTATTGAATCTGCTTCAGGTCCTAATCTTTCATATCCTATTTCATGTGTTTCAGATAAGGTTTCAATATAAGCATTGTAAGCTTTATTAACATCACCATCATATGTATTAACTAATTGTGTCCATTTATCTACATCAGCTTGAGTTCCTCCAGCGTTTAATATTAAACTTGGATCCTCTAGGTACTGTACAATATCTGATTTTCTAGTTTCTACTCCATCAATAGTTATAACCTCAGGTTTAGTTTTTCCAATTACAACTGGTTCAACTCCTTCAGGGGTTGTAACTCCAGGCATAACTCTTTGCTTCTCAGCATAATCAAGTTCTAATTGTATAACTGCCTCTGTAATCTCCTTTTCGCTTTTGCCTTCATTTGTAAGCTTGGCTCGGAGATCAAGGATTTGCTGTTCTAAACTTTTTTCAGCCATATGATTTTATTTAAATTACTGGAGTAGGAGGAAATACTGGTGTTGCTTCATCAGCTTCTACTGCTAATTCTTCTTCTTCATTTATAACTTCTTGAGGAGTGTTTTGATAGTAAACTATCATTCCTTGTTGCCATTCAGTTATTCCTAACTGTGATCTATAAAATTCAGGTATAGGCATATCATATTCATTAAGATGATCAATCATTAACTGATCATCAGAAGTTAAATATCTTTTTATAAATGAAGGCTGTTTGCTATAAGATGATCCTTCTTGAAGTTTACGATCTAAATTGTTTTGAGATAATTGAAAAAAGAACCAAGCTTTTTGTGCATCTAACATACTAATTGGAGTATTAGAAGTTCCTATCATGCTAAATTTGTATCTATTTCCTATCCATCCAGCTTGTTCTATAGGTGATTTGCTGTTAAATATCTCTACTTCTCTACCATTTAAAGGTTCAAAAAACCCTTGAGGTAAATCTATTTTTAAATTATTAGTAGCAAATGCATACAGTATTCCGGGGTTTCCACTTCCTACTGCAAACAATCCTTCTAAGAAAGAACTTTTTTCTGATTTGTATGTCATGTTTCCATCAATAGCTTCAGTATTTACAAATCTAATTTGATTTTGTTGTATTAATTCATCATCTTCACCTTTTACATCTTCTATAAATACATCTCCTAGGTTTTGTGCATCTTGCATTTCATCTCCTGTAGGCATATCACCTCCTAAAAAGAATTGAGGTTGAATGTTTCCCTCTATTTCTATTCCAGCGTTTGTCCATGCGTCTCCTACTTGCATAGGTGCTAAGCTTTGACTAATATAGATACTTAAAAAATTATCTTCTTTTATTTGATTAGAATCTACCGATGCTTCAACTACATAATGAGGAGTATTTTTAATTAAAACTATATTTTTACTTTGATAAACATCTTGTTGAATATATTTTTGAGTTTTAAAATGCTTTTGAAAAATATCTCCAAACATATTGATAGCTATTGCTTGAGTAAATACACTCTTTTTTGCTTCAATGTCATAGTAATATGATTTACGTACTCTAACTTCTGGAGTATAATCAAAACAATTACCCCATCCTAAAGCCATTAATACACTTAAATCTCTTTCTCTTTCGTTGGTACCATTGAAATTTACTTTTTGTAAATTTGCTATAAAATCTGGTAAATTTTGAGGCATTACATCTTCTACAGCTACAATCAATGCACCTCCTAATTCTTCAATTTCACCCAAGCTTTTCCAATATCTTTCAATTTTCTGCTTCATGAATTTGATCTCATGCTGAGGCATGTTTTGAGCATTAGTTTTTAGAATAGTTTGCATTTCTAAAATACCTCCAGGTTCTTCTAATTCACGAACTTTATCTTTTATGATTTCTTCATTTAATTTAGGGTCTGCGTAAGGATTATGAGTATTAGGACCATTAACAAAAGCCCTATATTGTAAACTTAATTTCATTAATAAGTTACTAATATTGGCTTTTCTCAATACAGAAATAGTATGTAAACCTTCTTGACTCGTATTATGAGCTTTTAATAATTCTAGTGAGTTTTTCATTTTAATACATTATTTAGTCTAACCAAACGCAGAGGCTATATTACCTACGCTTTGTGCTGTTTGTCCCCATGCTTGAGTTTCTGCTAGATTAGCATTAGCTTGTGCCTCCGCATAACCATCCATCATACCCGCGGCTCTTGCCATATCAGTATTTGTTCTAGCTTCTTCAATTGCAAATTGATATTCTAATCCTTTAGCAGCAAAATCTTGTTCTCTTGAAGCTTGCTGAATAGTAAGATCTTGAAAACGCGTGGTAGCAGCTACTTTTTGGGCAATCATAGCTTGTTCACCTGTAGCTTTAAGTTCAGCGTTTTTAGCTTCTTGTTCTGATATAGTAGCAGAAATACCTTTTTTACTTTTTAAAGCCATCATAGCTAAAGCAGTTGCTCCTCCAGCACTCATTCCAGTAGCTTCCATTGTTTCTAAAGTATTAGCTAAAGATATATCAGCTTCTTCTGCTTGCATTTCTGCTGCTGCAGTAGATACTTGAAGATTATTAAAAGGATTTGAAATTTGTCCTGATAAATCACTTGCTAATCCTGATAAGTCTGTTATACCTGCGTAAGGATTTATAATTTCTTGACGGCTTTCTTTTAAACTATTTAATTCAGTTTCCCATCTTTGTTTTTCAGTTTTTGCATCATTCGCAGCTTTTTTAGCTTTATTAGCTGCTATTGCCCCTGATCCAACGGCCACTGCTGTTGCGGCTACTGCTGTTACTACTGCCATTTTATTCTATGTTTTTAATTATTTCATAGGAAGGATCTGTATCTACAGTCCAACCTAATTTTTTATGTGTTTCTATTAAGTGTTTATTTCTACCAATAGAAAAGATCTGTTTTTTTCCTGCTTCTTTACAAATTATTTCTGCAGAATTTATTAAGAGTTCGATAGCTTCTTTTCTATCCTTACCTCTATATTCAGGGTTAGATACAATCCATTCTAATAATACTCCACTAGAATTGGTAAAATATAAAAATCCTGCTACAATTAATATATCATCTTTATATACCATTAACCCTCCAGTTCCATTGTCTGGTAAAAATTCTTTAGGGGGATTGTGCCATTTAGGCCATGCATCCCACCATTTAACTAAAGTATCCCAATCAGATTCTTTTAGTTTTCTAATATTTAATTTCATATAATTTATCTTCTATTGTAGTTAGTACCTACTGCAAATAACTCTTTAGGACCTGTTGGATCTGTAGTAGCATCTGTTTGTAGTTTAACTGTTGCGTAAAACGCTTTGATACCTGACTCTTGACGTGCATCTGCTATAACTTCCATAGCTCGAGTAGTACCATTATTTTTTAAAGCAGCATAATAAGTGTTTTGTTTTCTATCAAAACCTGCTCTGTATTCTATTTGACTAGCAACATCTGTATAAAACCCTTCGTCATAACTATATATTCTTTGTACACTATCAGTATAACTTGTATCTCCTAAAACAGGTTCTTGTGGGTTTGAATCAATACCAGTTACATCGGTAGTAAAACTACTAGTTGGAACTTCCCAACCATTACTACCTTCATAGCTAATAGTTTTAAACGTTTTCATTCTAGTGGGCTCTGGATTAAACACAAAAGTTACACTAGATCCAAACTGATCTCCATAAAAATTATTATAAAGAGAATTTATATAATGTTCATATATACCATTCTTTTTAAATGATATAAATCTTCCTAAACAACTAGTTGTAAGCCAAGGAATATAATCAAAGAAGCTTGTCCACCCGTTTATTATCTCATCATAAGCTAGAGTTACACTTGGGTTTCCTAATGTTAATACATAGTTTTTATTATAAATATCCCATCCCCCAGTTATTTCTCCATCTTGAGATAAAGTATCTCTAAAATAATCAATCATTCCAAAATTAGAGATTTGTTCAATACCACTAGCACCTAGTTTTAATACAGCTGAGTTATCTTTATCAGTCCAATACTTATTATATCCAAATATAGCAAATGATCCAGGGTCTCTAGATATTCCAAAGTTACCTTGAAAAGGAGTTATTTGTCCTATTACTAATGTTCCTGTAGTTGTTAATTGAGAACCATCCGCTGTATAAATAGCATCTTTATCTATTAAAGCGTTGTTTACTTTCTTTTCTTGAAATATTAATAAATTAGTATTTTCTGCATAAAGTTTTTGTATACTTCCTGAGCGTGGATCTACTGTTCTAGTTATTTCATCTCCCACAGGGAATTGATTAGTATTATTAATTCCAGTTTTAGAATTAAATATACCAGAATATATTAATCTATTAGTGAAATCTTGTTGCTGAGGATCATCTTCTACTAAATAAGCTTTTACTCCATAATCTGTGCTAACATTATTAAAACCCCCTCTAATTCTTGATTCTTCTACATACCAATCTTCTTCTACTAAAGAATTAATATATCCATCACCTGTTACAGGATTAGGTGTACCATTAGTAGTACCTCCCGCAGACGCTCCTGAAGTCTCAGTATTCTGGACATAATTTTTTAATCTTTTTAACCAAAAACTGTTAAAATATGATAATTCTATAGTAGTAGCCATATATTATTATTACTTGTTTTTACTTATTATTACAGCGGTCCTGTACAATCTACACATGGTGTTGCGGTTATTCCTGTAGTAGTATCGTAGAAGTCAATACTAAACCATCCATCTCCCGCAAAAGACGCACATCCAGGTCCCGAAATACCGTTGTTTCTAATAGCATATTCACCTGGAGTATCAAACTCATATGTTAATGCTGCAGTAGCAGATCCAGCACCGGTAACAGTTAATAAGTTCCATGTTCCTACTATTACTCCAAATCTATCTGTTGCTTGTGTCCATGATGCTGCTGATGTAGCTCTATATAGTATAGTAAAATTACTAGTATAATCTGTAGAACTAGCTGTTAAAGCTTTATTTAATTTAACTACAACTGTCATTATTCCTTGAGTTAAACCACCTGTGGTAAACGCTGGGGATACTGGCGGTAAACCACAATACCCTGAACCAGCTGTCCATGTAGCTAAAGCCTGTGTTTTAACATTATAATACACAAGGTTAGTACCATTAGTAGAGGATACAGGATAACTTGTTAAACCACTACCCGCTGGGGCTGGTAAACTAGATAAATAAGAATTTGTTTCACTTCCAAAGGGAAGCACACCGGTTCCATCGCTTACATTACTACTTACACCAAAGAAAGCTTCAAAAGGTTTTCCACCATCACTAGCACATGTTGTTTTGTTAGCTGGATAAAGACCAAAATCAAAGTAGTTTAATGGAGCTAAACCATAACATATAGCTTGATCTGTATCGGGAGTTCCTACTACAAAATTAATAGAAATAGAACTAGATAAACTTTGAGGGCATGAAGAGCATGCTGGTGCTGCATCTGTTAATGTTGCTTCTAATGTATAAGTACCATTTACTAAAGCACCACCTGTAACTGTTACTACTCCTGCTGAATCTATTCCAAATACAGCGGTTGAACCTCCTGGAACTGCCGTAGCAGCTATAGACCAACATAATTCTTGTGTATCATTAGCTAAATCTATAGAACCATTTTGTCCAATAAATGTACCAATGTTAGTATCTCCTATTATAAAACCAGTAGAAGTACTTCCTGCTCCTAATCTAGTAGCAAGATCTAAATAAGAATAAAATCCTGCAGCAGGTGGACCTACTTGATCCACAACTGGAGCTACATTTGTTAATGATATTGTAGTAATATTATTTAAATCATCTACATACGCGCCAGCACCTGACACTGTTCTAAATGATATTGTCCAAGAATCTGCTTTAGAACCACTTGGTTTACCATACCAGAATTCTTGATTAGTAATTATATTAAAATCTCTTCCAAGTACTCCGGCGGGAGTATCTATTATACTAAATGGAGGAGATGGACTCGTAACATCATTACCATTATTATCTAATACTTCAATTATAGTAACACCTACACCTGCTCCCGCGTCTAAGGTTATCCAATTTCCGGCAGCATCTACAAATTTAAAATCTATAATTATATCAGTACCTATTACATCATCTTCTGGTAAATTACCTGTTAAAGAAGTTGCACTTGCAACACCTGCATATGTTTCTAATACTTCATCATTTAAAAACACAAAGTTACCACTAGTACTTGTTTCATAAAATATTTCTAATAAACTCTCTACAGGTTCTGTTTCAGAAACACTTAAAAATGGAACCATACATCCAACATTCCCAACACCTGGTGGTAAAGCAGTACCTGTAACATAAGCTCCTAAAGTATTAAGAATAGGATTACCTGGTTGAGTTAATTGAGGTTGAGATTCCTCACTACCTACTTTTATTCCTGCAGCTAATGGGTTTTGTTCTACATTATAAAAACTCTGTTCAGCCCCAGCTGCACCCCAAGGTATTTGTGGACCACTAGTATCATTTGTAAAGTTTCCTTTAGTAGCAGTACTGTCAAAAGGTGAGTTTGCTAATTCTAAACCACCACTTCCTACTGAACCTATAGTAACAACTTCGTCTGGGTTTCTTCCTGGAAAATACTGAGTATTCCATGGTAAAGTTCTACTGTTATAATAAACTACAGCACCCGCTTGTTTATTATCAATGTTTGGATTGTTTACCCTTCCAAATATTTTAACAGAAGCTGAAAACTCATTTTGTAAAGGTCCTACTTCATTTAAATCTCTAGGCACTTTGTTTATATTATCACTTAATAAAATAGTAAATGCTACTCTACCTCTATCTATAGCAGATAGTACCGGATAACCATCTACAAATCCTGGTAAATATATATTATAGTATTCTTGCTCTTGTTGTTTTACAACAAATTTATAAGATCCCCAACCTAATACATTAACTGGATTAACAGTTACTTCAATTTGCGCTCCACTACCCGTACCTCCAGTCACATCTAAGCGTTGTCCTGTAACATATCCAAATCCACCATCTAAAATTTTTCCACCTGTTATTCCTCCACCAGCATCTATTTGGGTAACTTCAAAACTAAAGTCTTGTCCTAAACCTAAATCTCCAGCTGGATAAACAACTCCACATACATCTCCTAAGGTATATAATGTTCCTGCAGTATCAATTCTGAAAGAGTCTACACTAGTGTTATTATAAGATTTATATAACCCAGGTTCTCCTGTCTGTTCATTCTTAGTAATTTGAGTTATACCATTATCAACTATTACTCTTAATACACTTCCTAACCATTTATAAGTAGTAATATCATCTATAGGATTACTTATATCGTTCCAAGATTTATAAGGAACATAAATAGTAGAACCATTTTTAGTTGGATCATCATCGTTTTTAGATAAAATTACGCTAGACTGCCTTCCATATCTATCCGATAACACCCAACCAACTTGGTAGTTTCTATTTTGTTTTACTGTATGATTTGGGTATTGAGAATAATTATTATAAACTAATGACTTGTTGTTATAAGTTACTTGATAGTCTATATTTGATGGGGGAGTATGATTTTGTGTATAATTTCCATATGTTATTCTATTCCCAATTAATTCTTGTGCTAAAGCTTTTACAGGTACTTTGTCATATACTCGAGTGTCTTGACTTGAGGGAACTGTACGATATGGTTTAATAGATTTATAATCAAATGTATAATACCATTGAGTAGTGGTATTAGAAGGAATTCCTGTAATTTCACCCGCACCTATAGTGTCTACATCTATAGATTCTAATATTTTAGTACTTAAACCGTCTGATTCTTTATATAAAATTTCTATACTATCTACTTGATAGTTATTGCTTAATGCAGTTAAAGCGTCTGGAGCTGTTAACCCATCATCAGGTAGAGGGATTTTTAAAGCTAATTGATCTACCCTATTTTCAAACCATTGAACAATACTACTAGTATAAGTATCAGTCATGTCTTGAAGAGAATCTTGAGGACCTCCTCCAAAAATACCTTCTTGTTTAGGTATAAAACATATTTGAGTAAAAGGCGCTGATAAAGAGTATTCATTATCAACAAATTTAAATCTATAACTAAATCTTACAAATTTGTCTTCAATAAAATCTGGATCTCCTGTAAAAGTTGCATCATAATCTGGATTCGCACTTAATGTAATATCGTCACCCGCGGGTCCTACTGCTGTTGTAGTTATATCTTTTGTTAATCTTATAGTTATAGTTCCTGCAGCACCTGGTGTGATATCATCTATAGCATATATTCTTACATCATCTGCAATTGTAATTGAAGCACCTGTACTAGTAACTAAATCTCCTACATTAGGAGTAGGTTGTCCTGTTGGTAAAGCAGCAGTATTATTATATGGATATAATAAAGTAATAGCTGTACCAGCGACTATAGGTCCTACTGCTGTAGCTGCATCAAATGTAGTTTCAAATCCATTTTCTTCTAATCTTTCATTAGCATTTTCCATGGTGGGTCTAGAAAATGTAACATCTATAGTACTAGGACTTGCATAAGTACCTGGGGTTTGACCAGCGCCACCATCTTTAAAATTATTATAAATAGTAACTGAAACATTTGGATCAATTAATATAACCTCCCAAAGCTCTTGAGCTAATTGTCCTGGAAATCCAGTAACTATATCTCCTACTTGTATTCCCGTAGTGTCCGCCATAGTTAAAGTATAACCTCTTAATGCTGATTGAGCACCTGCAGTAATCTCTAATATATTTTGATCTAATACTAATGGTACTTCATAAGGATAATATTTAGCTACAGATATCTGATCTTCATTAGTGTAATAGTTAGGACAAGGAAGATTGTCAGGGTTAGCGCTATTTACATTTATTCTACGTGGTTGATTTCTATCATCAGTCCAAAATAATAGGTCTTCTATAATATTAATACCATAGATTCGTTTGTTTTGACTAAAATTTAACCAGCTTCCACGTGCTAATAAAGTTAGTATTTGGTCATTTATATTGTATCTATGAATAGTATTGGCCCAACCTATAACTAGTTTGTCTCCAGGTCCAACAAAACCTCCACCTGCTAGTGTAATAGATTGACTTATTACTATATTAGTAGGATTTACCTCAATTACTAATGGATCATTATCAGGAGGATTTCCATTCCAGTCACATCCTTGAACTAACATTCCTACTTCAATACCTAATATTGAGGGATTTAATTGTAAACCTCCAGGACCTTCTGTCCATAAAGTAATAGTAGTACCACTTTGTAAAGCCGAACCACTATATACCGCAATATCTCTAGGTTGTTGAGCGGTTCCTGTATAACCCGTGCTAAATACATAAACATCACCTTTGGTTTCATCTGTACATTGCCCTATTACTTTACCAGTGTATCCTAAATCTAAGTTAGGAGCTACGTTACCATTATCATATCCAGTATTTAAATATGCGGTTCCTGTTCCATTTACCATTAATTGATTTCCAGGAATATTCTCAAATTCACCAACACTAGAGCCTTCAGATCTACTTATTTGTAGATTTTTTGCATCTCTGTATTCGCCATTCGGTACTAATCTATCATCCAAGTCTTTATTCATCTTGGATTTTATAAAATTATTCCTTATTTCTGGCATAGTTTAATGTTTTATCCATTTAGATTTACCACGCATTACTTGAACTATTTCATCAAGTTTAATATTTGATAATCTTATTTTTGCATTTCTTAATTTAGCACTCGCTTCTTTCTTATATCTTTGTACTATATATTCTTGTATATTTCTTCTAGTAGATAACACAGCATGATTTATATAAGAATAAATAGCTGCTTCAGCTAATTTAGGAACTTTACTATCTAAATCATAAGCTAATCCATCAGAAATATATTCTAATATTATTAATCTTCCTATTAAATTACTAGAGAAAGACATTTTACCTTCTCTCGCGTTTAGTGTAAACCATCCATTATAATTAGCATATTCAGGAACCATTCCATATTGTTGTCCCCATCCCCAGTACCAGAAACCTCCATAACCCCAAGCATATCCTGCCCAGTCTGCTCCTGCATTATATAAATCCCAATTAAAATCTTGATTTAATAAATTGGTATTAGCACTTCTCCATCTCTCTTCTGTTAATGATGTACCCTCTAAGTTATCTCCAAAATTATCTTGAGTTGGAACTCCTTCCGCGTCTTGAACTGGTGTTTCATATGGGTTACTAGTTAGGTTGTTAGCTGGATAAATTATTCTTTGTACACCCAGTTGATCTATCCATGATACTCGCACGTAATTAACATAGTCTTGAGGTAATACCACACTTAAACTAGGTGGTACTGTTAATTCTTGAGATTCAATACTTTTTAAAGTATCGTAACTAAATTCTTGTAAAGCTCTTTTAGCATGGAATATAATATCGCTTCTTTTTACATTAGGAATTAATTTCTGATGTCCTACATATGCTACCATAAAGTTATTAACCACATCTTCTAAACTTAAATAAGCATATTCTCCATAGTTTTGTTCTGTAGTAGTTCCATAGGCATCTCTTAATCCATAATTACCACCATCTAGCATTTTTAATTGTACTACAACTACATTATTAACTGGTAATATAATTGGAACAGCTAAAGTTCCTAAAGTAATAGTGTTTCCTACTAAAGTAAATTGAGTTATATATTCAGTGTAATTTATACCATCTGGACTAGTGTATAATTTAAAATTATTTAAAGCATAATCTACATCGGTAGGATCCCAACTTCCTAATATTAAATCAGTGTCAAATGTAAAAGTCCATGTACTCTCTCCTGCTGGATCAGCCACTGTAAATCCTTGTGCGCCAGCGTAATATTGTTGATTAGTTTCGGTGATTACTCCACCATCTGGAAATGCCATATTTTATTAACTTTTTTCATTACTTTCTTCTGTTGCTACCGCTTGAGAAGCTATTTGTATTATACTTGGATCTTGAATTATTACACCAGAATAAGCTAATACTCTTAAGATAATTTCAGTTTGTTCTGAAATATCTAATTCAAAATCTTGTGAACTAGTTGGACTATAAATATATTGTCCTTGTGCACCTGTAGTATAGTTCCATACCACATTATTTGGTTTTCTTAGATAAGACACAGTTACACCGCTTTGTATCGTGGAAGGATACAAATAAAGTTTTTCATCTTCATATAAATATAAAGGAAATTTTTCATTGGGTTGAGTTAACGGGGAAAGTAATAATTGTGTTATCTCGTTTCTTTGAGTGTATTGAGCCGGATGACTTCTATTGTAGTTATCAGTATAAATAACTGTTCCTAATCTATAAAAATTAGAAGGAAACAACTCTATTAATAAAGTATCTCCTATTATAGGAGCTACAGTCATTTGTAAAACATTACTATTAGAACTCCATGTATAGTCTACTCCTTCTACTTGTAGTACTCCATTTAGAAATACTCTAATTTCTGCTGATTGAGAATCTGCAACGCTCCAAGTCGTGACATTAAATATAGTATTTACACCATCAATTGGTGGGTTACCTACAAATGTTTGAGTAAATGAAGGAACAGTTGAAATAGTAGGTACAGTAAAATGATCAGTATTAAATACCGCTGTACCAATAGTTTGAAAAATTTCTAACTGTTGTTCTACATTTTTTAATATATCGCCATATTCTGTATCGTTTTCTAATGTACGATATTGTTGATTTAAATCTCCAGCATAGGCTTCAAACATAGTAAGTTGCACTTGTGTAGCAACTTTATTAAATTCATCGGGAGTTATATATCCACGTTGTTGTTGGTTTAATATTAATAAAACCGTTTTATAAACTATATCTACGTTTACTGCCATTATATTTATCTTAATTTAATATAGAGGCGGACGTATCCGCCCCTTATATTATTATTTATTTTAGTCTCTTTTCAATAGACCTATAAACTTCTAAACCTTCATCAGTTTTAAACCATGAAGCTAAAGCTGAATAAGCATTTTCATCAAAAGGAATTGTCATTAATTTCCTATCATTACTTGACCATAAAACACTTTTGTTATCTTGTGAAATTTTAATTATGCCTTGTTCTGTTGCGGTAATCGCAAAGTTTCTTAACATAACGTTTTCATCTGCCGCTAAAGCTAGGAATAACGCTGGATTCATTTTAGCTAACCTCATTACATCTCTTCTAATTTCTGAAGAACTTAAAGAATTAACTTTAGAACCAATTTCCACTCTTAAAATAGCTTCTCTTTGTTCTACATCCATGTTTCTTGCTGCTGTTAGAGCATCAAGTTCTAATTCTAAATGTTGTAAATCAGTCATTGCTACTTCTACTGGTTTTCTTTCATCGTATTTTCTTCCTAACATAGGGTGATATAATGAAAGTAGTTTTTGTAAAGCTTGTTGAGCTTTTGGTACTGCTAATACTCCATCTCTAAAAGTTATATGTCCTAATGTAACCTCTCCTTTTTGTTCATCAACAAAACAAGAGTTTTGATTAGTTGCATAACGAATTTCTCTTTGAGTTTTAGTTTCAGTATCAAACCATAATAAAGGATGCCTTCTACTATGCCTTGCAGGAATAGTAAATGTTAAAGGCTCTTTATCACCAATTAAATAGTATTGTCTATCTTTTATTTCCCAGTCTGGTTTTTTAACCACTACTGGTTTTACTTTTACAGGAGTTGGAGCCGGAGCTTCAACTTCTACTTGTGGAGTTTCTTCGACTACCACTTCTTGTTTTTCTTTTTTTGCCATAATATAATATAATTAAATAGTTAAAAATAAAGGTATTGGGTGCCGAAGCACCCTTACCTTTTTAAACAATGTTATACTCCTTGGAATAAAACGAAATTGTTTCTTGCTTGAGTAACAAGACATCTTTCTGAAAGGAAGTTAACTTCCATTGCATCAAGATCACTAGTGAAAGCTCCACCAGCCGAACCTGTTAACCAAGACTTCATTCTTCTGTCGTCACCTTGAGACGCTCTATATCTTACGTGTAAGAAAGGACGTCTAATGTTTGTACCAAGAATTTGATCATAAACAGTAGTTGTACCTGCAGGAACTAATACTCCTTCTATAGAAGCAGGACCAGTCATTCCACCTCTTGTAGAAGCGTCATTAAGGTATTTCCAGCTTGTTTTATAGAAATCATAAGAACCTCTTCTGAAACCACTAAAACCTAAGTTTAAAGCCATTTCTTCTGAGTTTTCAAATAGTCCGTAAGCAGTACCACCAGCAGCTCCAGCAGATATACCAGCTAACATGTCATCAAAAGCTAAATCTGTAGCTCTGTTTAAGAATAACATGTTTTCTTCGATAGCACCCTGAGTATCTAAGTTTCTTAGGATGTCATCAAAATCAGTAATACCTGTTGCAGGACTGAATCCTACCATTATATTACCACCATTTTGAATAGCAGCAAATAGACCTTCAGTACCTATTACAGTACCTAAACCAGCAACTGCAGAACCAGCAGCTGATAATTCACCTTCAACTACAGACATTTCTAGGTAATCCTCAAATCTAAGTCTTGTTTCAGACTCAGCTTTAAGATACCAAAGATAACCACCTGTTCCGTCTTCAGTAGCAACTTCTACCCAACCGATCTGAGCCATATCAGAACCATTTACAACGTATTTGTTTCTAATAATAAGAGGGTTGTTATGAAATTGAGTGAAAGAAGGGTCAACACTTACATAACCAGTAGTAGCTGTAGCAGCGTTATAGTTAGGAGTTGTAGATCCTTTCACATAATCAGAACCATAAACGAATACTTTTACAGCACCAACTAAACCAGCAGCAGCAATTGTAGCAGCTGTATAAGGTAAAGCAGTGATTTGTCTAGCAGTCGCAGGAACAGCGTTCCCTGGATCCGATACACTTACCCAACATTTTACTTCAGCACCGAAATCATCCATAACAACAACAGTTGCTCCTACAGAGATTACGTTATTAATATTTGCCGCAGCAGTTGGATTAAGGTCGATAACGTTAGCACCTAAAAGCGCACAGTCATCATAAGCAATGTGTAATCTATTTTGTTCAGACCAGATTACTTGGTCACTTGTCATAGGAAGTTCTGCGCCAACCATTCTCAAGAATCCAGATAAGGTTCTATTACCATATCTTTCAACTTCTTGTTCATAGATTTCCGGTAGGTATTGCTGTGCAAAATCTGCAAAGTTAGCACCCGCCGCGTTAGTCCATTGTAAATAGTTTGAGCTTAGAATTTCCTGCACTTGACTTGGTACAATAGTACCAAATTGTGGGGTTAAAGCCATTTTTCTAAATTTTAATTGTTAAATGTTCGTTTTCGAATTTTCAATTTTGATGAATCACTACCCGATATAGACTTAACTTTTATTCCTCCTACAAAAACATCCCCACTTGCAACTTGCCTCGGTGATTCTGTAGCTGGGTTCTTGGATTGTTTAATGATGTTTTTAACACCATCAGCTTTTCCTTGTTCATAAAAGTGTTGGGCTAATTTATCGGCATTCATCGCAGCATAAAGAGCCTTGTGATACCCAGCAGCGTCTGTAACTTTTCCATCTTTATCTAAAAACGTAGAGATAAAATTGTTAATGTCATTCTGCTTCTGAGCCGTGCTCTTAGGATCTTGAACTTTATATCTAAATTGTTTTTCTCCTACTGTGTAATCAAAACCTTTGAATTCTTCGGAAAATAACTGGTTAGTTTTTTGTTTAAAATCTGCTTGAGCACTTTTAGCAACTTCTTGCTGTTTATTGTAACGGTTAAAAAACTCTAGTGCTTTTTGCTGTTCAGCGGTAGTACCCGGACGATGTTTAATCTCCGCGTAATACTTAGATTTAATTTCTTCTAAATCCTTCTTAGCATTAGCAACCTCTTCTTTATAAGCGAGTTTTTTTCTACGTATATCTTTATCTTCATCTATGTCTTCATCAATCATAAATTTATCATCAATTAGAAATGAGATTTCTTCTTGTGATAAATGTGGTTTGGTTTGAGCATAGTATTCTTTTAATAGAGAATCATCTTCTAATTTAGAATAGTCTCTATTTAATTTTACATAATCCTCTACTGTTCCACCTGTCTCATCCATAAACTTAACTAGTTTATCAACGTTTTCAGGTAACACTGGTTGTGGAGAAGTTTCATCTACAACTACATTATCTGGTTGTTGTAATGGTTCTTCTTTAACCTCTTCTATTATTTCTGTTATAGGAGTATCTACTTTTTGTTCGGTTTCCCGTACTTCTTTAGCCACTCCTTTGCTGTCTGGCGTGTCTTCTTGCTTTTCGACAACAACATCGCCCACATTTGTCTCTGGTGTTTGAACGGCATCTTCTTGAGTTTTATTTAAATCAACCTTCACTACTTCAGGAACTACGTCTCCTTGAGCTTCAGGTTTTGTGAAATCTATTTTAGCTACCTCTTTATCTCGTGCAACTAATTGTTTAGGTTTCTTAGGTTGAGACTTTATTTTAAAGTCACCTTCTTGTTTTACGTCTACATCGACGTTTTGTGCATCTTTTGCCATAAAATATAATTAAATAGTTATTAAATAGTACTACATTCCCATAGGAGGAGTAGGACTGTCTGCTTCAAAATTAATAGGCAACAAATTATTCTTTCGTTGATCTATCATTTGACTTTGTTGTGTACCTTGTAATTTTACTCTTTTATCTTTTCTATTCTCAATATCTTGTTCTTTTTGTTTCTCAGCTTGCATTTTTAATTGTTCCAACTGAATTTGATAATTAAACTCTTCAGCCATCAACTGACGTTTAATTTCTGCTTCTGTCTGCATTCTTTGAATTTCAAATTGAGATTTTCCTTCTTCTAATTGTAAATTATTTTGAGTAATTACTTGTTGTTTTTGAGCTTCCGCTTCTGCTGCTACTTGTTGTGCTTGCGCGTTAGCATCTGCTTGAGCTTTAATGTTTTGCTGTTGTAGCTCTTGTTCTCTCTTTAGCTTTCTTTTACGTTTTTGTTTTAGTAATTGATTAGCTAATTTAAGATTACGTATTTCTCTAATATCAATAGCATCTTCTAAATCAATTCCCCCTGATTTTAAAGCTATTTGAATATTTTGTTCTAATTGTTGTTTTTCTTCTTCGTCTGGTTCTAGCTCTAAGAATATTCCAAAATCAAATAGATTTAAGTTATCAATTTCTTTTAGAGTTTCCACATTAAATAAAGAAATACTTTCTCTTAATGCGTTTGCTGTTAATGGATATTCTAATACATCAGCAATCTTTTTAGAAATATTTTCACATACTCTTAATGTAATATATAAACTAGCATTATTTATATGCTTTGTAGCTATATTAGACTGTTGAGCTGCAATTTTTTGTAAACCTACTAACGTGTCTTTGTCTGGTAAACTACCATCTCTTGCTTCAGTTAACCCGGTCACATCTCTTATCATTTGTAAATAATAATTATATGTCTGAATCAACGCTTGAATCTTGGCTTGACCAGCTGATGATGTTAATTCTTGTACTGGAATTTTTCCTCTGTTTAATTCCCCATCTTGAGTTAAAGATCTACCTACAACCGAACCGGTTTGAAAATACATATTTAGTGCTTCAGCTGGATTATAATTTGTACCATTACCTAAATCAACTTCTGCTAACCCATCCATGTCTAAAAAAACACCGTCTGGAACCATTCGTGATAATACTTGTTGAAGTTTTAAATGAGTTATTTGAATCATATCAGCAAAACCTGTTATCCTACTTACTATTGATTCAATTCTTCCTTTATACATTCTTGGAGCACAAATAGCATAATTCATTTCTACTCTAGTAGTATCTGCAAAAGGTCTTGACATATTTTTTGCCAATTCCCACTTAAGCATTGTTTGAGTTCCTAAAACTTTTACACCTGTATAAAGTACTTCAATACTTCTACCAACTCTTTCAAACATATCATTAACAGGAGGGTTAAATGTGTCTGGTTTTTCTAATGCTTTTTCTAAACCATTTTCTGTTCTTTTGATTTTAAAAACTTGATTTCTATAAGTTTTATATTCAAAATATAATATTTGAACAGTATTTTGATCATAATCTCCATATCCATAGATATAGTTTCTATTACCTTTAGTTTCTTGAATTCTTTCTAATTCTACATCAGGAATATCTGGAAATTGTTTCTTTAATTCAGGAATAGTAATAGATTTAACTTCACCTACATAATAAATATCTTCAAAATTAGGATCATCAGTGTATGAATAAACCATGTGAGCTGGATCAACATAATCTACTTTTATACCATTAGAGGTATTAAACGTAGTTTTACAAGCTCCAATTCCACATGTTACTAGATCATAGTTGACTCTTCTTTTGGTTAAATCCCATTTGTTTTGATCTAATACTTGATTAATCGCTTCTTCTTCTGCAATTTCTACATTTTGTTTGTAGCTTAACTGCATATGAAGTTCTAATTCTTCTGCTGTTTGAGGAAGATTATTTTCTGGAATACTAGTTTGAGATAAATTTACACCTAACTTTGATTGTGCTTGGGTAATAATATCTCTCGCAAACATGTCAGTTGCTATTGCTTGAGCATAATCAGTTCTTTTATTTAAAGATTGAGGATCTTGAGCAAAAGCTGAAATGTCATAATCTTTGTTAGAAATACCATTAACTAAAATATCTACAAATTTTGAAATAATTGGAACTGGTTTCCAATCTAAATTAAGATAAGATAAATCACCGTTTATAGATAATTCGTCTTTATATTTTTGAACAGATTGTTCTCCACGAGCATAAAGTCTTAAGTAGTTATAATTATTCCATGTAGTTAAATATCTATTACCATTAGCTCTACCTTGAGAAAACCATTCTTGTTCTATAGCTTGAGCTACTTGGGCTCCATATTCCCAACTATCTTTCTCTGCGTCACTAACTACTTGGCTAGGAAAAATGCTATTAGTATTATAGTTTACTTTCATTTATTGTATAATTTTTGATACTGTTCCTCTATTATCATATCTTTTAATTCCTAAATCAACTGAATTAACAACTAATTTAGGTACAGGACGATACTTGTTTTTATTACAAGCCATTATAGCTAGTCCTGAACTAATAGAAGCATCATGTGTAGTTCTATTATTAATATTAAATTTTGCCCAATCTTCAAGTGTTCTTTGATGATACATATCACCATATGCATTATCTTCTTTTAATCCTACAAAGTCTTCAATATAACTTTCAATCGCGGCAGCATGTGCTTGTTTTATATCTTCACTCGAATTAGGTATACCACCTATTTCTCTTTCTGTTACAGATAATTTATTATAAATTTTATCTGGTCTATTCATAGAATATCCTCTATAACCTCTTCTTTTGAAATAATATAATAATCTAGGTTTGTTATTTTCTGCAAGTATAGGCATTCCATAAAAAATACAAGCCATTAACACATCTTCAAAAAACATTTCAGCTGTTTGTGGTCTAGCTATGTATTCTAAAAAGAAATGATTAGGTGGAATATCTTCCATACTAAACTTAGTTAAACCATGTAAAGATCCATTAGAACCTCTACCATCTACTGTTCCTGATATATCATAGCTATCACACCCAAATGCACCTAAATTTTCATTACCAGGATATTTTTTACCTAATTTTATTATTATATTATTTTGTAATCTATGTGGTGGAACCCAAGAAACAAAAAATCTACCACTTTTGTTAGGTACAAACATTACCTCTGTATCTTGTATTCCTCCAATCCATTTAAAAGAACCTTGAGTTATTACATGGCTATTTTTTATATCAGCATTCCAATCTACTTGTTGATATATTTTTGTTAAATTAAATAGTGAGTTCTTAGATTCATCTCTAAACGCGTGTTTAGTGGTTCTAGGAAATTGTCTATAAAATTCATTTAAAGCATCTTGATCTTCACTTAAACCGTCTACTTCATTTTTCCAATAATCTAATACTCCTAATTTAATTTTTTGTCCATGAGGATCTTCTGTGGGCTTTTTTGGAGTTTCGAATACAGGTACGCCATGAGAGTCAATGTATCCTTCGTAGTTCCATTCCATAGGTATGAACAAACTATATAATCCTGAGCGAGTCTGTCCATTGGCGTTTCTTTTTGTAACATCTGAGCTTTCATATAATTTTTTAAAATTTGCACCTCCTTTATCTAAAGCATTTGAAGTAGAA
>TARA_R100001594_G_scaffold4312_2_pt1 | contig 27771 bp, 31 predicted proteins | sample TARA_R100001594 | Tara Oceans TARA_R100001594 (sample SAMEA2622752) | marine metagenome | biome: marine biome (ENVO:00000447); feature: marine epipelagic mixed layer (ENVO:xxxxxxxxx); material: "saline water (ENVO:00002010), including plankton (ENVO:xxxxxxxx)" | depth 150 m | reverse complement strand
TTTGCAATTCACCAATATACCGGAAGGGCACAGAGTAATAATGGACTCGGTATTCAAGGTGGAGTTTCTGGGTACGATAGTGTCTATACAACAGTACAAATAAGAAAACTAAAATAGGAATAGGCAATGGGAAAAGTAAAAGAACTTGAAAGTGACATACCAGAATTTAATTCTGATACCCATAGGTGGGATTGGGAACTTAAACAAGTTGTTCCCCTTACTCCTAAAGAGATAGCTGAGATTGCACGAAGAAAAAGAAAGGTTGATTTAGAAAAAAGGTTTCGCCCTTTAATAGCTAACAATGTCTACTACCAAAAAGCCTTTGGGGTTAGGGTTAAAGAAATTAATGGGCATAAACACGCAATCCATGAAAGTGATGAAATAGCCGAATGGAACCGTGACAACTTGGATGACTTTGAACAAAAAGTTTTAAAGCTTGAAGCTGCCAAAAAAGAAATGGACGACGAAGCCGCTAAGAATAAACCTTTAGAAGATCGTCGTAAAGAGTATCAAAAAATAGATCATCTCTTCCTAGAAGCCCTTGCAGAGAGCGGCGGCATGATTGTAGATGGGGTAGAAAAACCTTCTGAAAAAATGCAAGCTTATTTAAAGTTGAGAGATGAAATTAAAGCGAGGTTTCCAAAGTGACAGAAGACGATTACCTAATTTTTGGTTATTTAAGTCTCTGTTTTGTATGTTGTATAATTATAAGTTTAAACGTTCCGTTGAATTGGTAGGAGAGTAAAATGTTAAAGAAAGCTAAGAAGAAAAACGCTAAAGACATGGATGAAGAGATCCTCAAAAAGATTATTGATGAGATGTCGAGCATGGAGATTGAGGGGCCAACAGGAAAGAAAATAAAACCGGATGCGATGTCTGTATCTGTTCGATCCATCCCAATAAAGAAAAAATCTGGGGTGGCAGTAACTGACGAAGAGCTTGAACGGCTAGACGACCCAAAAGGGGAGCATCTTGATGAGTTTGAAGAATTTAAAGAAGACCTTGAAGAGACAGATGAGGGAGACTCTCCGATCCATGAAGTCCCAATGGAGAAGATTCCAGGACTTGAAGAAGAAGAAGATGAAATTGTTGAGAAAGATCCTTGGCCAGGATTAAAGAAAGAGCTTGAAGAGCTAAGGGCCAAGGTCGGGAAAATAGAAGGAATGATCGGAAAAGGTTATTATAACGAGTAGGTAAAAATGGCTATAGACTACACGACAACGGCTTTAATCGCCTCGGTGAAAAGGAGGGCTTCGGTTCCTACCAGCCAGAGCCTTTTTGAGTCAACGGACTTCAACTCTATTTTAACCGATGAAATGCAGTCGATTATAGTTCCGCTAATAATGGCAGAACAACAAGACTTTTTTATCCACTCGAAAGATTTGGCCATAGATGGCTCTACTAGAGAGTTCGATATCCCCACAAGAGCCGTCGGTATGAAAGTGAAAGATGTCGGTTTTTATCGGACATCATCAAATGATTTCGACTCTAGGCCTAGACTCAATATCAGCGACTTTGGAGATCCTCAGGGGGATATGGTGAAATCCTTGGGTGGGTTTTATCTCCAGGGGAATAAGATCGTCTTCTCTGATGCTCCAACAAATACCGGTGATAAACTTAGAGTCTATTACTACAGAAGACCGAATAATTTAATTGCAGAAAATAAAGCTGCTAAAATAGCGAGCATTGATACAGGGACCAAGACCCTGACTTTCGGATCTCGCCCAACAGCCTGGACTACTTCAACGACTTTCGATCTTATAAAAGGAACTCCAGGTTTCCACAGCCTTGCAGATGATGCCACGGTATCAGCGATCGACACTTTAACTTTAACTTTTACAGATGACCTCCCAACAGGCCTAGCCGTCGGTGACTGGGTCGGAGAGTCTGGGGAAAGCCCCGTCGCTCAGATCCCTTACTCTGCACAACCTCTCCTCTCACAGCTTGGGTCGGTCAAGATCCTTGAGGCCTTAGGCGATCTCAAAGGTATGCAGATGGCCCAAGAGAAGTATCAGATGCTTGTCCAGAACTTTGTTAGAACTATAAGCAAGAGAGTGGATAACTCTCCTAAAAAGATCATAAATAGGAATGGAATTTTTTCAGGTGTCAGAAGGCGACACTTTAGGAACTACTAATGGCCCAGACAATTCAACTAGAAGCGAAGGGTCTCTATACACACCGGAACCCTTTAACAACTCCTCCTGGAGCAATGGAAGTTTGCGATAACGTTGTCATAGATAAAGAGAACGTCGTGAGCAACAGAAGGGGTTTTAAAACTTTTGGGAATGAACTTTCAGGGCTGGGTGATGATCAAAATATTAACAGCTTATTTGAGTACAAAGATCGACTCATCATCCACTATCATCAAACACTTGCATACGATTCTAACGGGTCCGGTAATTGGACTTCTTATAGCGGTACTTATGATCCTCCTTCTGGAGAAAATAAGATCAGATCCGTAGAGGCCAACAGAAATTTTTATTTTACGACTTCGAAAGGGATTAAGAAGCTCGACAAGATAAACGCAACAACAGCAATCAAATCTGGCCTCCCTAAAGCCCTAGGCGCTTCAGGGGCGACTTCAGGGTCGAGCGGCTTTTTTGCTAATAATGAACAAGTTTGCTACCGAGTGGTTTGGGGTATAGAAGACGGGAATAATAATTTAATCTTAGGGGCCCCCTCAGAGAGGGTTGTCATTACAAACAATTCTGGAGGCGCTCGAGTCGTAGACTTAACCTTTCCCGTTCCTTCTGAAATAGATTCATCAAATTACTTCTATCAGATATACAGATCCGGCCTCTCAGGCGGCGTAGCGATTGAGCCCAACGATGAACTTCAGCTAGTCATAGAGAAGTACGTGACAGGCTCACAAATAAGCGCCTTATCAGTATCTGTGACTGATGAGACGCCCGACTCACTCATGGGTGCTACACTTTATACCTCTCCTTCCCAACAAGGGATATCTCAGGCCAATGACAGGGCTCCTCTTGCTAAAGACCTTACGACTTTTAAAAGTCATACGCTCTTTATGAACACAGTCGGGAAATACAGATTTAACCTGACAAATATCAGCGTCGGCTCTCCGAACTTGATGTACTATGATGTAACCGGAGATCCGCAAGCTTCTGGCACGACTATAACAAACATTAGCTCGACCACGGGCTTGGCCGTCGGTCAGCTTGTGACATGGACTGGACAACCAGGCTCTCCCGCAAAAGTAACGCAAATAGTTTCTACGACAGTCACAATAGACCAAACGATTACGACAGGCTCGACGGGAACCTCGATCCGCTTTCATGATCGGCTATCGGTCGCAGGTATGGACTTCTACGCCCACAGCGCAGTCTCGACTTCAACTCCATACAAATTCAAGGTGACAAGTACAACAGACTTGGCCAGTGACATAGACCTCACGACCAGAAGCTTAATCGACACTATCAATAAAGCTTCAGGCAACACAGCCGTTTATGCTTACTACCTGTCTGGTTATGACGATCTCCCTGGGAAAATTTTATTCGAAGAGCGTGACCTTGGTGGAGCAGTCTTCTATCTGACTTCTTCGAAGGGGGCGAGCTTCTCACCTTCCCTGTCAGAAACTGGAACCGATGATCCGGCGACAAATGACGTCGGCTTAAACAGGATCTATATATCAAAAACTTCTCTACCTGAAGCGGTCCCAACCCTAAACTATATCGATGTTGGATCAGCAGATAAAGCGATTCAGCGGGGGATCGCTCTTAGAGACTCAGTCTTTATTTTTAAACAAGACGGTCTTTATCGACTAACTGGGGAGAGTGTCGCCAACTTTTCAGTCACTCTTTTCGACAACACAGTCAGACTGATCGGTGAAGAAACAGCAGTGCCTTTCAACAACTCAGTTTTTTGTTATTCGAATCAAGGCATAATCTCAGTATCAGATGCTGGGGTGACTGTCATGAGCAGAACGATTGAGTCAGACATCTTGAAGCTCTCATCGGACAATTATCCAAATTTTGCTAGCGCATCCTGGAGTCTAGCATATGAGTCTGATAGGAAATATTTCCTCTTCACGGTGTCTGGCACCACAGACGCAGTCGCTACGACAGCCTATGTTTATAACTCTTTCACAAACTCCTGGACGAAGTGGAGCATGACCAGAAATGCAGGAATAGTTCTTTCTTCAGATGATAAGATGTACTTGGGGAGCGGAACACCTGCCACAAAAAAATATATCTTTCAGGAAAGAAAGAGCTTCGATATTTTCGACTTCGCAGATGAACAGTTTTCAGTCACGATCAACTCAGCCACAGGAACAACTCTAACCCTTGCCGATGCGACTAACGTCGTAGTCGGATATACGATCGCCCAGTCAGCGGCCAAGCGGTCCAAGGTAACGGCGATAGATGGAAGCGACGTTACTGTTTCTTCTTCTAAGACCTGGGCTACAGTCGCAGATGGAGAGTCAGGCGCGGCGACTGTTTACGAGCCCTACACAACTCGAGTTAAGTGGGCCCCGATCCACGCAGGAAACCCAGGCGTTTTAAAGCAGTTTTCAGAACTCTCCATGTTTTTTCAAGATGCGGAGTTTGATTCTATAGATCTACTCTTCTCAACAAACCTAAGCTTAACTCAAGTAAAAAGCAGTATCACTCCGGTAAAGGGAGCCTCCTGGGGTTCTTTCAAGTGGGGGAGAACAGAATGGGGAGGGGGCGCTCCAGACATTCAACCTATTAGAACCTTTGTCCCTCTAGAGAGCCAGAGGGCCCATTGGCTTGATTTAAGAGTCGAGCATGACCAAGCATTAGACCAATTTAGTTTATCGGGCTTTAGTGTGATTCTGGACGCGATGTCATCGAGGTTTATGTAATGGCAGCACTACCACCGATTAAAAGAATCATGAGAGAAGACATTAAAGAAGCCCCAAGCTGGATTGAAAAAGTTATATACCCAGTTAATCTTTTTATGGACGCAGTTTACTCAAGCTTAAACAAGAATCTAACTTTTGCCGAAAATATTACTTCTCAGACAAAAACGCTAACCTTTCAAACAAAGTCATCATACGACGGGACTGCTGCCAATTGGGACGATTTGCTTTTTGTTCACAGCTTACCTGGAGCTGCTAAAGGCTGCCTACTATTGAAGATTCAAGAGGTCGCTGATAACTATAGCCCCATAACTTCAGCCGTTTTCGTTAACTGGCTCGATATAAATAAAACGATTACAATAAATTTATTAACGGGCCTAACGGCTTCAAAAAAATATAACGTGACCTTTTTGGTCTTTTAAGAGGTTTCCATGGCATACCTATATGAAGAAGAAGAAGAGGAAGAGGTACAACAACCAGCGGCTGGTTCAGCTCTAATTGGAGCGGGTGGGATGGCCACAGGTGAGACTACAGGGCCACAGCAAGAAAGAGCGAGCGGCTTTGTAAACGTAGGCGAATATTTAGAGGCCAACAAACCTCAAGCTCAGGCCATGGGAAGCAAGTTAACAGAAAGCTACAGGCAGCAAGCTGAAAGACTTCGAGGGAGGGCCGACGCTGCTCAAGCTGGCTTTCAGTCACAGCGAGAGGAAGCTACGCCCGAGTATAAGTCGGGGCTAATTTCCGGAGTAGCTGAAAAAGCGACGGGGCTAGGAGAAGAGAAGACCCAAGAGGTAAAAGGCCAATTAGGAGCCGCTTATAGGGGGCCACAGAGCCTCCAGCAAACCCAGGCATACCAACCGTTGCAACAAGATGTGAAATCGTTCACAGGGGACATTCAGAGCTTTTTAAAGCCTGGAGAGTCGGGACTTGGAACGGCAGCAGGACGGGAAAGGCTTGCTCAAAAGATATCACCTCAGCAGGTCTCAGGGGGCGCAAGAGCTTTAAATGAGCTTCTACTCTCCAGGACTCCAGGTGTCTTGGGAGGGATTCGTTCTCAGATGACCGAGGCCCAAGGCATAGGCGATTATTTAAAAGGCCTAGAGGATAAGTCTCGCTTAGAAGCTCAAGCTTCAAGAGAGCAAGCTGAAGATGTCAGAAAAAAAAGCGCTGAAGCCCTTAGGGGCTCGACTGGCATGGAAGGGATAAGAGACAGGGTAAAAGAAAGAGTCGATAGAATGAAAGCCGAAAGGGCCGCAACAGAGCCTGACCTCCAGGCTTTTCTTGGAGGAACCTTAAGGGATGACGATTCAAAAGAAGCGCAATTTAGTAAGTACATGGAAGCTCTCGGAATTACTCCCGAGCAATACGATGAACTCCAGGCAATACGGGCAAGGATCGCAGATCCTTCGAGCGTCTATGAAGATGTGGGGGCAGATATCGCAGGAGCGGAGAGAACCGGAGAGGATCTCGCTTCACGCTTCTTTCAGTATTCAACACCTGGTGAAATAAGGTCAGAAACGGCGATCACAGCTGAAGAGAGCGCTCAAATGCAAGCTCTTGCAAACCTTTTAGGAGAGTCCGCGCTAGTCGGAGAAAAGACCGGCGACGTAGACCCTTACTTCGAATTTAGGCCAGAAGTGAAAGAAGGCGAAGAGGGCGAAGAGGGCGAAGAAGGCAAGATGGACTTCGAGGATATCATGAGTTACCTCGAGGGAATTGAAGGGCAGCAAGCTGACAGAGCGGAACACCTAAGGGCGCAAATAGCAGCTCAACAAACGATAGATACAATTATCCCGCCTCCTGGCTCTCCAGGGCATAAACCGAATCCAACACTTGCTGAGCTAGGGGCTCAACTCAATGAACTACAGGCCCAGATGGAAATTTGGCAGGGGTACGACGATATACAAGCCCAACTAGCTCAAACGATCCAACAATATCACAACATGGGGCCACAACCTGACGGGGCGGGGGGATGGATACCAGGGGAGCTAACCGAACAAGAGGTTGCGATGGGAATCGCCGATGCTGAGCAAGCATATGGTGAGCAGCTACCTTCCGGCTGGGACGCTTTCTCACAGGCCCTAGGGTTCGGGACGGCAGCAATTCAGGAAGCTATGGACCAAGTAAGTTCTCAGATATCAGCACAGACGCCAACACCACCATCTAAGCCTAAGCCTATGCCTGGTTCAACTGGACACAAACCGACTACAATAACTCATTCAGATGTTAAACCAGCAGCTGATGCGCCTCCAGGGCGAAAAAGATAAATGAATAAAGGAGAATAGAATGGCAATTTCACCGGCAATAATCGCAGGTATCACAGGACTGGCCGGGGGCCTTCTAGGTCAAAGTGCAGGCCGACCAACAGCTTCTCAGCAGGCCCTTCAGCAATTGGCTTTAGACGTCGAAGGGATTGCAATACCGGAGCTGTATGAGCAAGAGATCACGATAGAAGATCTTCTCGCGCTCAATCTTATCTCTCCAGATGAAGCAGAAGCGATAAAACAAGATCCATCTTTGTTGGCCAGCTTCACGACAGATCCAGACGTTAAGTCGGCTTTAGACGATGCACTCTCCACGTGGCAAGGCTTAGCTGACAGTGGAGGTCTTTCTGATACTGATAAAGCTAGGCTCGCAGATATAGAACAGCGACAAGCGATAAAAGAAAGGGGGGCCCGAGAAGCGATTCTCCAGCAGGCCCACCAGAGAGGGATTGGAGGTTCAGGATTAGAACTTGCTCAACAGCTTATAAGCCAGCAGGAAGCTGCTGGCCGTCGATCTATGGAAGGATTAGATGTTGCTGCCAGAGCCGAGCAAAGGGCCCTAGAGGCTCTTTCTCGCCAGGAGGGATTGGCCAAGGACATGAGGGGCCAAGACTTTGCAGAAGCTGCAAAAAAGGCTGAAGCCCAAGACATCATCAATAAATTCAACGTCCAAGACGCTCGGAGAGTTCGAGATGAAAACATTGCTAGAAAGGGCCAAGTTGATAAAGCGAATTGGGAAAATCAGCAGAGAATACATGAGGCAAACGTCATGAGAAGGCAGAAAGAAGCTGAGAGAATGGCCAAGCTTAGACAACAGAAATATGAAAACGAACTCGCTCAAGCTCAAGCCCAAGCCGGTATTTTTAAAACCGGAGCTGAGGCAGAAGCCTCTCAACAAGAGGCTCAATCTAATATTTATGGCGGGACGCTCGGGACAGTTGGAACTATCTTGAATCGTGGATATAAGAAAAAATAAGGCGAAGTTATGGGACTATTTGACGACTTTATGAAGAAGATTCAGACAGTGGGGAAAACTCCAGAGCAAATAAAAGCTCAAGAGGAAGAAGATTTTCTCTTTCATAAAGCTGAAAGAGACCAGCTTATAAAGAAGTACCTAACGGACAGGCCACCAGCCCCCACACCGATTCGAGAACCTCAATCCGTTCGGATGGATGTAATCACTAGGGCCCTTGGGGATAAGAAGATCCAGGACCAACTTAAGGCTCCTCCAGGTGTTGTTTCTCCAGGGTTTAAACAAGAGCCTCAAACCATGACATTCGATGAAACTTCAGGGCTTGGTGATGCTCTTAACGCTCAACAAGTGGAGCCTTGGAGGAGAGGTCAAGACCCAGCTAAAGCATTGGATGATTTGAACTATCAAGCGCCCCCCCTAGGGCAACAACCAGAAAGATACGAAGATGACCCTCTCAGAGGATTAGTAAAAGAAGATTACATTCCTGATACTACGATAATGGATGAAGAGGTTGCAGAGGCCAAAAAGTCTGAAGATGAAAGAGAAGAAGTATATGAACAACAGCAATCAAAAATTGATAATCTTATGCAAACAAACAGCTATATTAACTTAGCTATTGCGGATCTAGTTAAGGGAGAAGGAACGATTGCTGAAGATGCTGAAATTTCAAAAGCAGTTAAAAAGTCTTTTAAGACTAAAAGCGATCGAGGTTCAGAGCTGACAAAGTTTATCGCAGATAATTGGATGCCCGTTCTAGGCCTAGGGGCTGGAGCTGCCGCCGGAGGCGTTTTAGGGGCCATAGGTGGAGCAGGGTTTGGCTATGCTGCCAAAAATATATCCGACTTAGATGATGACGATATGACCACGATAGGGCTGGGACTTGCCGGTCTCGGGGATGCCCTCTCAAGCGCTTACGGGGGGAAAACTAAATACCTCTCCACAATCCTCGAACTCGACTTAAAAGAAAAAGAGCTTGCTCAGAAACTTAAGGCCGAGGGATCAACGAAACAGATGTATGATAGAATCCTCCAACTTTTAACCTTAGACGAAAAGCTGAGTAAAATTACCGCCACAGAGGGTAAGGCAGTTATAGATAAAAACCTAAGTGACCCGAACTCTAAAGAGTCACGGATGAGACAAAAGGCGGTACTTTACTCTCCAGCCGCTCGATATGCAGTACAGTCAGACAAGAGAAGCCCATGGTATAAAAAGCCTCAAGCTCTTGAGGAATATATAAGAAATATGCCTTACTTAGTAGGAGGCAAAGACCTTCTTAAAGAGTTCAGTGCGAGCTTAGATAAGCCTTACATTGCCAGTTTGAAGCCTGCTAAGACAACTCAAAAAAGTAAGGATTTAAAGAAAGAGGCAAAAGAGAAAGAAAAAGATTATAAAGATATGAAGAAGGCCTGGGCCAAGAAAGTAGAAAAAGAAGACGTCATTAAAACGGGTGGCACCTGGGCCGGTATTGATAAGGTTTTAGGAGAGTATAACTTTAAGAAAGGATACACCAAAACTCCAGAGTGGGACTGGAATAAATTTGTCTCAACTGAAGAAAATGGAGAGCCTGTTATGTATTACGACGGGATTAAATGGACTTATCCGAGATTTGGGATCAAGGGGGTAGGCTTCGATAACTGGGGAGTGAAAAGACTCCAGGGGCTTGATGCCAGAAAATTGGTTACCGCAGTTAAAAAGCTCCAAAACGTTGAAATGAAAAAGACGTCTGGCTCTGAAGTCACAGCTAATGAACTAGAAAGAAAATACGATGAATTCGCCCAGACGGGCTTTAACTCCACAGCGGAGTGGCTCGGGAAGCTTAAAGAGCTACGCGGAGATCATATAAAAACTGTTAGGGATTACGAGTATCTTGTTGGGAACCCTGCATTTTTCGAAAGGTACGCGAAAGAGAGTAGAGCAGGAGGCCGTGAACCTATTACCGCTGAGGCTTCATTTAAAACCTATAGGGTTAAAGATGAGGACTTCGGAGATTACCTAGGGAAGAGCTATCCCGGATTGATTGAGCGGGCGCTTGGAATGATGAAGAGAAGTAAGATCGAAAGCGTCCGGAATTTTGCCAAGGAAAAGCCAGCCGCTGCAAAAAAGCAATTGCTCAGCAGTATTATTGATGAATTGAAAAAGATGCCAGGTGAAACCGAAGCGCAAAGACGGGCGAGAACTAAGTACATTACAGGAAAGGAATAGGGGCAAGCTATGAATCAGAAGGCAGCTAAACAAAATAAGTTAGATGACCTCATGGCCACTTACAATAAACTTCAAAATTATAGGACTAAGCGGTTTAGGCCGCCGGCCCCCAAGCTTTCCCACGCGGGGCCGATTGAACCAGATAAGTATGACCCTGAAAGAGATCCAGCTTCAAAGTACAGTATAGAAGAGATCGATAAAGCCCTCAAGGGAATAGCCAAGGAAATGAGGGAAATAGAGCACAGCCAATTCGCAGAAGTTCAAAATGTTAGGCGTCCGTCGGAAATGGGCGCTCTTCAAGAGGGCTTTATGGACGAGTTCACTGTGGGGCTTGGAGATGAGTTTCTCGCAGCAGTCGAAACTCTTTTTAGTTCAAAAGATCCGAAAGAAGTCGAGGCTGCAAAGAAAGCTCTTAAAGAGATGCCTGGAAAAGATCCCTCATTCCAGAGTTCAAGATATAGAAAAAATTGGGCCATTAAGAATCGAGAGCTGGAGCTTGCTCAAATAGACCATCCCAATTGGACTGGGACGGGGCGAATCATGGGCGTGATGGCCCTTATCGGAGCAGGGGCTATAGGAGCGCCGATCGTTCGGCGGCTATTGCCAGGCTTGATAAATATGAAAGGGATAAACGGGGCTTATAATACTTTGATGGGTATGGGCAAAGCCGTGAAAGGAGCAATCCCTCCACTGAAGCGAGTATCTACTCAGACAAAGCAGGCGAGTCTTTTAGGGGCCCTTGAAACTTTTGGGAAGTCTGGCACACCTGTGACTGAGCCTGGCTTAGTGGGAGAAGTCCTTACCGGCGCAGGGGTTGGCGCAGGGATGGCCGTCGCTATGAGGGCATTAGGAAAGGCGGGGAAGAAAGTTGACAAGTGGTTTGATGAAGACTTGGATTGGTCGCCGGCTGATATGATGGCCTGGGTGATCGGAGATATGAGCAAGGCCGAAAGGTCAGCGATAAAGAAGCTCACACCCTATTTAAAATTAAGGGAGTCGACAGCCGACATTGCTGACGAGGTTATGGATAAGATTGATAACCTCACAAAGCTAGCTAGGCATTTTGATGATGTGGCAAGAAAACACCTCTCTGATGATCCAGAGGGAGGCATTTTAAAGAAAGATATTCTTAAGGACATTGACAGTATTATAAAAGCTGAGATGCCAAAGGGACCAAAGGGAACTTTCGCCGTAGGGCAATCAGAAAACCAAAGTCTCGCTAACCTCTTACGCTTAAGGCAAGATATTGCAAATTTTGGTGATGAGCTTTCAGAAGCTCAGTTATACGAAATAAGGAAAAATATAGATCTAGACATAGACTATAAGAGAAAGAATAAAAAGCCTATAGATAAGGTCCGGAGCGCCTTCAGGAAGAAGATAGATAATAGACTCAAAGCGAGTAACGAAATCTATAAAATAGCCATGAAACATCAAGCTGACATTCTTAAGTTTAAAGGGATCGGAGACCCTGCAAGAGATCGTGCCGATACTTTAACTAAGACCTTCGGAATAGAAATTGATCCAGAGACTGGGCTAGTAGATAGGACAAGGACTAGGGAGCATTTAAGAAAACAGATTTATGACACTGGCAACGCTAACGTTTTTTACCAGAGAGGCGCGCGCCACCAAGCCCAGAAAGAAAAAATGCTCAATGTTTTATGGAGACTCGAAAATCAAAAGATGAGGCAAGTAAAGAACCCGACAATTAAAAAGGATTGGAAAACTTTAAAAAAGACTCACCAACCTATGCGTTCCAAGTTTGACAGTGCCCTTGAGGAAAAAGAAGGGATCTATGATCTCAGACCTCAAATAAAAGGGGATGCGTCCGTAACAGGATTTGTCGGGGGAGATCCTCCGAAGAAATCTATTGAGGGGGAGGCGAATCCTTTTTTTGATGAGACAGAGGAGTTTTTAAGAACAGTTTCACCGGACACAGATCTCACTAACATCACGGTACTCCCTTCAGTTAGGGTGAGAGCCGCCGCTATGAATGACTACTTCAACGACGATAAGCACCGGAGGATTCAAGGGTCTAGAAACGCCAAGATATGGTCAAGCACCGGAGGCGGGATTGGCGGCCTCTTGGGTTGGATGTTTGGGGGAGGCACAGGACTTGCCGGAGGCTCAACGGTAGGAGGAGGAATCGGGGGGATGTTGGGCGGTGTGATTGATCGGAGGGGCCGGAAAATATCAAAAGAAATTTTAACTGGAGAGTCGGTCTTGTCGCCTCCTTCTCGCTTGATGACTCCGAGAGTGGGGGGGAAAGAGGCCCCAGGCGGGACTTATAAAACGCACCAGGGGCCTTCAGATGTCCTTAAGACTCCTGACATTGTTTCTCGAGGCTTAGGAGCCGCAGGGGTTGCGATCCCAGCCGCAGTAGGCTCGAAACTTAGCTCTAGACCGTTTCGACTTAAAGAGTATGAAAATATGACTCGAAGGCCACAGAGTGAACTTGGAGTAGAAGAGATCATCGAGACCGAAGCACCTGGAGCCCAAGCGGTCTACGCAGGAGATGAAGAGGTTCCATCTATGGACGAAAGGAAAAGACTCTCCAGAAGGCAAGGAGAGTATAGGGACGCTTGGAGGGATTCTCCTAGAAGTTTCGAAGAAAAAGAAGAAGAAAGAAGAGGGGCCCAACGTAGGGCCATCGAAGAATACTTGGCCCAACAGGACGGGAAGACGCCGCCCAAACGTTTTAGAAAGTCAGGGTGGAGGTAAGTATGCCCGCAAAATCTGACAAGCAATATCGTTATATGCAACTTGTAGCATCGGGGAAGATTAAAAAAAAGGGGCTCTCTAAAGCGCAAGCGAAAGAGTTTCTTAAACATGGAAAGCCTTCCAAAAAAAAAGACCCTAAGAAAGAAGCTCTAAAGAAGCTTTCGGGCTACTAATGGAGATCGCCGCTTTTGTTAGGTGGCTTAAAAATAAACGAGACCTCGACTATTGCGTATTTAAAGAGAGAGAAGGAAAAATTGTTTTGGAAGTTGTCGCCGGAGCTTTTATGTATGGAGTCCTGGGAAAAACTTATGAGGAAGCAATTCAAAACTTTATTAAGTGGCACAATCGAAAAAGTAAAAAGATGAGAAAAGCTAAGGCCCAGAAAAAATCTTAAAGAGAACAACATTCAACTCGTAGATGCTTTTTATAGACGCTAACTTCCGTTCGTCTTGATTCTGGCACCAAGCATTTTGCCTCACGCTCCTAGACATAAAAGACTTGTGTTCTGTGTGGATTTCTTGCAGTTCTCTAACTCTCTCATAAAAAAACATCTTAAGAGATTGATTACTCAGCATTGCATACCTCCTCAACTTTAAGATAAGTGAGCGCTTTCTTTACTTTAGGCCTAAATTTTTGAGTTATGTCCCAGGGACCAGAACAGCAGTAGCGGTCATCTAAAATCACATTGCAGTGCTTCAGGGAGTCGACGACCGGCTTGTATGACGCTACGAGTCCATCGTAATCTAACTGACGAAAGAAGTGTCGGACGATCGTTATCTTAAAGCGCTCCAGGGGCTCTTTAGGCTTGTCTTTAATCTTATAACCCAAAAGGGTGTACCACTCTTTATAAGCGTGGTTACGCTTATGATAGTGCATCCTAAGCGTTCGATTTAAGGACGGGGGTACTTGAGGGATATAGAGTTCTAGTTTGTACATGAGGGCCAGGGTGCGCCGCAGGAGCGGGATTAATACTTAAAAAGTATAAGTAAAGATCCCGCTTGTTGAAAAGGAAAAATTATGCCCGATCGGTTGATCGGGTACTCGATGACTTAATCGGGGATTACTTTTAAGATGATGCGGAATTATATAAAATTTCAATATCATTAGATAAAGCGTTTCTCCTGAAGTATTCGAGAACTTTTAAGTCAGCATTAAATTTTTCTCTGACTCGAGGATCTTCAGACATGTCAGAATTCCAATCGACGCCAGCAATAAGCTGAGTAAAAACCTTTAGCTGAATATGCTCAGGCTTCTCTTTCGGAATCTTAATCTGATCCCATTCTTCTCTCGTTTCATCGTCGAAGATTTGCCTAAGGGTTTTATCGTCAAGCCCTAGCGGTCTCTCAGCGTATCGATATCCGATTGCTTTAATCAGGGCTTTGGCCAGGCGAATATTCGCTAGCCTTTCCTCCTCGTCGGAGATTACTTGTGGATCCACTTTTGGCATATGCTTGTCTCCTACAACAGAGCGGACTTCAGTCTCATCTAGAAAACCGAGCCCGCAGATTGAAAGCGTGACTCTCCTTTTTGCTTTGGTGACAGCTTTAAGTTTCGCATTTAAAAGGTCATCCCCTTTCAATCCTGAAACCTTAGCGCCCCCGTAATCCTCATCGTATCGCCCGCATGGGAGCTTAGCTCGAGCGTGAACCATGATTAGGCCGTCTTTATCGACCGGACTCACTTCCACGTCTACAGAGACCCCGTGCAGATTTTTAAGCTGATTTGCTGCGTCCTTAGTAGCATAGAGAACTGTCTTGCCTTTCATTGATATAAACTGCAATGGTTGGGTTAATGGGTTCAGCCCAAGAGATCCGCAGATGGACCAAATTAATTGCTCCTTGTCCTTTGGACCGAGGCGGTTGTAATCGTTATTGGCCACCATCGTTTTCAACTGGTCGCTTAAAACGGGGAGAGTCGGTGCTGCTACTACTACGGCTTGGTTGCTCATTTCTTCATTCCTTTTGCTGAGTTTGTTAACTTACTTTTCTACTTAGTTCTTTTTTTAAATCTTCTCTTACTATTTCGAGTAAAATGTTAAATCCCTTAGTCAAACGACCATCACCGAGGGCCAACACCATTTCGCGGTCATCGGGACTGACTGTTACGCAGAAGGGGACTTTATTCTTTCCTTTTAGCTTCTCTTTCGCTTTTTTAAACTTGCTCATCTTTTTACCTCCTTAAGTTTTTTATAAGATATTAAATTTAATTTGCTATGTAAAGAATTATAAGATAAATTATATAAAAAATAATCAGGAGAGTTGGATGGCATTTTGGAAAGTGGATAAAGAAGTTGCTCGGAGAGTCCCTAGATTAGGGCTAGAAGCTTCGATTCTTTTTTCTGAGTTAAGGGAAAGGGAAGCAGCTTTAAAGAAGCAAGAGGATTGGTTTTACGTTAAGGCGGAGTTTCTAGAGAAAGCTCTGGGCATCACTAAAGAAAAAAGGAGAAAGCTTTCAGCTCTTCTGGAGAGTGCAAAGCTAATAGAAATATCTCGTCATGGAAAAGATAATAAACAATTTTATAAGCTCCCCCAGGTGAGCTGTAAACCTAGCTCAGCTGGAAGTCCAGCTCAGCTGGAAACACAGCCCGCCGGTGAGCTGGAAACCTCGCCCACCCATCTATATATAAATAAAGAAACAGAATATAATAAAGAAACAGAAGAAGATCTTAGCCCTTTTAAAAAAGAGTTACTTCTAGTTTGTTGGAATGATGGCTGTAAGCTTAAGCCAATAAAGGGAATACCTAAGGGATCTATAAAAGGCGTCACAGAGTTTTTTAAAGGGACTGGTGAGCTGCCAGCAGCTCAAGCCATACAAATACTCATAAAAGAAATAAACGATTCTCAGTGGCTTCTCTCGCAACCCTGGGCCACTTTCAGCTGGGTCTTCTCCCTGGAGAGTAAAGACTCGACGGGTGATGGGAAGCAGTACAATTTCATGAAAGCGGTAGCAGGAAATTTTAGTGACAAAACGAAAAACACAAACAAGAATTTAAAACCTAGTCAGCACAGATCAAGTGAAGTGAACCAAAACCTCACAAGATCCATTCTGCCTAGCTAACTGAACATACAACCCTCAGCAAAAGGATATGTAATGGAACACCTACTAGAAGTGGCAGAAGACCGTCAAGAAAAAAAGCTAAGACCAGACCAAGTAGCGCACTATCACGCTTGGTTGGAGACAGCTCAGTACTACAACCACGCCTTGAATTTGACTCAGGCTTTCGAATACGTGGAAGATACTCTCCATATCCCGATCGATGGCCTAAGGGCTCTTCTTAGAAAAGCGAGAAGAACTTCCAAGTTTTTTCTAAGACCAGCCGACGTTTTAGAGCTTATAGAGAAAGAAGAAGAAGATCATAATCACCTACCTGGAGAAGACCGAGAACTATGTCGGAGAGGGCTTAGGATGTGTGTAGAAAATCCTAAGCTTGAGATAAGAGATGTAATTAAAAAGCTTAAAGAAGAAAAGAAACGCTTGAGTTTTGGAGAAGAAAGAGAGAACTATAGTTTTACGAAGAATAATCTTTTAACCGCCTAAGGAGGCAGTATGTATCAAAGTGTAACGTTAATGGGAAGACTAGGGGCAGATCCAGAATTGAGGTATATCCAGAACGGAGCCGCAGTCGCTTCTCTAAGTTTAGCGACTTCTAAGAGTACTTTTATAAAAGAAACGAAAACGTACAAAAGCGATACTCAATGGCATAAGGTAAAGGTCTGGGGGCAGCTCGGAGAAAAAGTTAATCAAGAGGCTAAGAAGGGCTCTCAGCTTTTTGTGGCCGGTGAAATTAAGTACAGTGAAAGCCAAGGAAAGGATGGCACGAAAAGGTATTATACCGATATAGTGGCCAAGACAGTTCGCTTTCTAGATCGCAGAGAAAAAGTAGACTCTCCAAAAATGGAGACTGTTACGAAAAATTTTTCCGACCAATCCTTTACAAGCGACGATATTCCTTTCTAAAATTAGGCATCCGATTTTCTAGCGCAAATCAGATACTAGAATATTTGTAGAGACTATTCTGGTGACCTAGCTCTCTCGGGGTAGCCATCCACTCCCTGGGAGAGTTTGTTGAACTATCTGGACGCAATTACCTTCACTATCACAGCCGTTTACAGCACTCTCGACGAAGAAGCTCTTAAAGAGCTTTCAGCGTTTCTTAAAGATAAGGCGGGAGGTATAGATCTCCATCTAAAAGAAAGAGCAAAAGAAAAAGAGAAAGGCACCCAAGCGCTAAAGGCTGCGATGATACGAATCGCTGAGGAAAGGGCTCGACAACCAGAGTTAGAAATAAAATAAAAAATTATATAAAAAACTATATACTTTATATAAAAAAGGGTGTATCTTCTTTTCATCACTTAAACAAAAAGGATGGAAAGATGAGAAGAATATTACTAGTCAAAAGTCATGAGCACGGAATTCTAGGAGTAGCTACTAACAAAAAAGCTGCGTATCAAATAATAAAAAGATTCGAAGAAAATTCGGGAAAGTCCAACCCTCTTACTCACTCCTACGGTCAGATGTGCAGAGAGATGAAAGAGTGTGGGTTCGTCTGGATCGGGACAAGCAACGGGACAGTCGAAGTCGACTCTTACGACACCAACGAATATCAACCAGAATGCTAACAGGGGGCCATGCCCCCTTTTTTTATATTAGAAATAGTTTTAACCTCAGCAAGGAGAACGAAATGGGAAAGATGAAAAATTTATGGGAAGACACAAGACTAGAAAGGCATATCGCAGATCTAGAGGCCCACATCTGTAAGATGCAAACAAAGCCTAGGGTTCAGCTACTTAAGAGCGCTCCAGGCGTCTATGAGGATGTTAGAAAGGACTGGAGAGTTACTCGGGTGGAGGGTGGTTATCCCAAGAGCCATTGCTGGGTAACTGCCGACAAGGAGACTGGAGAGTCCTTCGAGTTTGTCTCTCTATCGGAAGCCAAAGACTATATTTCTGAGGAGATGTCCCGCCGTTACGTTCCGGACAATGTCAGCTTCTAGTAAACTTTAAAGCCGCCCCCCAGCCTGGGGGGTGACCCTAAAAATCCACCTGTTAAATAAAAATCGTTTATGTGTTTCTGGATGGGAGAGATCTTCCACTATCAGCTCGTATCGTTTGCATCTTTTTAATATCCTTGTTTTCACGGCGCAATACCGATAGCATAGCTTTCCTTGGGGGCGGGGGATCTCTTTAGGTGAACAGAGCCGGTAACTCCTTTTAGTAAGACTAGGTGGATTCAATTTCTGTTTTAAAGCTGCGCAAGAGGTCTTCAAGCTCCCCATAAAGATCATCAAGCAAACCATCGTCCCTCTCGTGATAAGGTTTTTTTTCTTCACTTCGAACTCTCCTTAAAAGTCGGTGAAAATCCTTTTTGTACTTCCTGCGCTGATGTGTATTGGCCATCTCCATTAGGGAGCTTATTAAGTCGAGGGAGGCTGCTATAACGGGGCTCATGTTATCGACGCAATGCCCTGAGCTAGGGCAGATAGAACTAACATCATGTAAAATACTTTAATAATATCTCTTATCATGTCTTGGCCTCCTGGATGATCGCAGGAATGGCCTTTAAAGCGATTTCCGCTAGCTCTATACCTTCGGCAAGGTCGATGTCTTTAACCTCTTCAGGCAGCTTCTGAATCCCTTCTATAGCGTCCCGAAAGGTTGGGTCCAGGGAGAGTGTTGTCATGATAGTAACCAGGTCGGAAACCTGAAAGCCATCTTTAAACGTCTTGGTTAAAAGAACCGCTAACCCTTTCGGGCCAAGGAGGGCCATGATTAGTTCTCGTGTTTCTTTGATGCCTTTTTTTTTATCTCCGCTTTCCATATGTTCTCCTTTATGGGGATTAGACTAAAGTTCGGACACGTTTTTTCTGAATTGAACTGCCGGTGTTCATAGATGTCTTCTACAGTTAGATTGAAGATGGCCATTAAGTTTTTTAAGAGACCTTCTAAAGTTTTAAACTGCGCTTCGGTAAAGTGGATCTTGCCATACACACAGACGCCGATAGATCTAGAGTTTAAACCCTTGCAGTGAGCCCCAGCCTTGGCCCAATCGCGGCCCAGCTCCATTTGTCCGGCTTTGTTAATGCCAACATGGTAGCCGACGTCCGACCAACCTCTTTCATTAACATGCCAGTGGCGTATGATATCCATAGTGTCGTGGTGGTCGCTGTCGGAACAATGGACGACAACTCTATTAATCGCTCTCATCAAGATCACCTCTCTTAAGGCTATTATAAACGCTGATGTCGTAAACGTAGCAAAAGCAGGCAAAAATGCCGACTAGTAACCAAAACGTTAAGTTCATTTTTTGGGCCTCTCTAAGAGCATGAGAATCCTTCTCTGAAGCTCCAGCATTTTATTAAGCTTGATATCTACTCGTAAAATAAAGACGAGACTTATAAAAATGGGAAATCCTGTTTGCTCTATGAAAGTTATTAATTCTTTATCCATACTTTATTTTAAAAGGAAATTAGTTTAAACTGCAAGAGATATATAAAACCGGAGCACAGAACACGGAGATGCCCAGCATGAGCAAGAAGAAGAAAGAAGAAGCACCTACAAAAATGGATCACATTAAAGCGATAAGACAAACAGAAGAAAGATATCTGATGATTAAAGGTTTGTTACTTCAAGGGTTTTTCCCTGGTAAGTCAGCGGGAGCCTTAGCCGAGTCTCAGGCGTTTATAGAAGCCCTATTAAGGAGAGTAGAAGATGAGCGTGAAAAAGAAGATCCCGATTTCAAAAAAGAAAGTAGTGAAGAAAAAGCCTCCGCTTCCTAAACGGAAAGCTTTTAGTTTAGAAGCTGTTACGGGTACTGAGTACCAGGTCCGTGAGTATCTAATCGAAGGCGACACAGTCTTAAAAGAAGAAGTCGTTTTCCAGGATCTTCTTGAGATGTGCCTGGATAAAGTAGATCAGTACGTCGCCAGGGGGGTAGTAGATGTCTAAACCCAAGGTCATAAAAGAATATGCTTTTGAGGTTTGCTTAGAAGCTTTCCTCTTTTGTTTTATGATTAAAGCTTTCTTCCTTCACTCTGTTATGGCCATTCCTGATTTGCTCGGCTTTATGGCCCTCGCCACTCTAACGATGGCTTTTAAGTGGGTAAGAGTGAAAGATGAGACGGACACAAAAAAACTAAACACTTTAGAGAACTCGTTGAACTCTCTTAGTGTGAGAGTCTTAGCGAACGAGACTCTCGTTAAGAAAGTATCGACAAAAGCTGAGATGCTTCACCTGGCTCGAAAAAGATGACAGATCGAAAGCGCTCCCACTGGGAGAGCAAGCTCCAGGTAGAGCAAGTTTCGCTGTGGCTCCTGGGAAGTCTTACACTCTCCAGGAGCAGCTCTCGAGAGAGTCGAGAGGTTCTATTAAAGAGAATTCAGACCGAATTTAAAATAAGTCAAGCCGCTTCTATAAAGGTGTTTGAGGAAGCCTGGAGAGTCCTTAAAACAGACTTTGATGATGAGCGAATGGTCTTGCTTAGGACTATGATAAAAGAACTTTCTGACATCTACTACAGATGCAAAGAAGAAGAGAAATATTCCTATGCTCTTAAGGCCCTTTCTCAAATGGCCCAGATCATCGGCTTGGAGAGTCGGAACATTGTCAAAGTTGAAACTACAACTCGAGAGCTTGAGAGTGTAGAGTCTAAAGTTCTTTTAGAGGCGGTAGGAAGTGGCGAGAACGCACGTTAAGGTTAGGCTCCTCATAGAAGAGTATGAGATGGCTCAGGAGTGCGCTCAAGAATTTTTTGAGGGCAACTTAAGCAGCTTTATTCGAAAGGCCATTAGAGAGTGGTATAGACACAGAGAAGACTATAGAAAACTAGATGAAGAAAGAATCAAAGAAATCAGAAAAAAAATCGGTGAGTATAAGAGCTATAAAAGAAGAGTTATGGCGTCGAGGGATTTTAGAGTGGAAACTAAAGAAGTCTCAGAAACTGATTGAAACTGAGTTCAGAAAAACTAAAGGAAAGCTTTTCGTTTCTAATTGTTCTCGTAGATTCGGCAAGTCTTTCTGGGCAGCTTCTAAGTGCTTAGAGAAAGCCCTCTCTTCTCCTAAGAGCAAAATTAAGTTTGCTTCAGCTTTTGCAAACGACCTCGAGGAAATCATTATCCCAGCTTTCAGGTTCTTGATGGAAGATATCCCTGAAGACCTGGAGCCAGACTGGAATATCATGAGGAAGAAATATACCTTCCCAAACGGATCGGAAATCCAGCTTATCGGGCTCGACAGAAATCCCGATGGACCGAGAGGGCAAGCTTTAGACTTGATGGTTTTCGAGGAAGCGGGCTTCATTAACCGACTCGACTACTTGTACTCTTCTATCATCGTCCCGACCTTCAGGGGAAGACCAGGGGCCAAGGCAATCATGATCTCCACGCCGCCAATATCACCCGATCATCCTTTTAAAGTCTTTTGTGAGAAAGCCCAGGCAGAAGGAGCCTTTGCAGAGTTCACGATATATGACGATCCGGAGATCAAAGAAGCTGAAATTGAAGAGTACAAGAAAGAGTGCCTTTCAGAGACAGACTGGCAACGTGAATACTTAGTTAAGTTCGTAATAGACAAGGATAGAAGTATTTGCCCAGAGTTCAATGATAGTTTTATCGGAGAGTATAAGAAAGATGAGTACTGGCAGTTCTACCATACCTACAGCTGCATGGACTTAGGAGTAAGGGACAAGACGGCTTGCCTATTCGCAGTTTGGGACTTCCTCCAGGCTAAGCTAATCATCCTAGATGAATACATCATCTCAGGCCCAGACATGACAACAGATCTCCTGGTCAAAGATCTTAAAAAGAAAGAAGCTGAAGTTTTCCAGGAGAAAAAGACCTATCTGAGAATAGCTGATAATAACAACCTCCTACTCCTCCAGGATTTGGGGACTCTCCACAAGATGCCCTTCATGGCCACCACTAAAGACTCACTCGAGGCGATGGTTAACAAGCTCAGACTATGGATGAAGTCAGGAAAGATTTTGATCTCCCCGAAGTGCCGAGAACTAATCGGATGCCTTAAGTCTGGAGTATGGAACAAGCGACGATCAGAATTTGACAGGTCTCAGATCTACGGCCATTTTGATGCTTTAGCCTCGCTCATCTACCTGGTGAGAAATATCCGAGAGAATTCGAATCCTATTCCTGCTGGTTACAAGATCAGCCACGACAGCCACTGGATCGACAAACTTGAGAAGAAAAGCGAAAATAACAAAGCATTGGCCAAAGCTTTTGGAAGGAGAAAAAGATATGGAAGATAGAAACCACTTTGCAACGCTAGACCGTGATGAAATAGGGGCACAGATCTTTAAAAGAGTGGAGGCGTTTCAAGAGTACCTCATGACCTCAGGCCGGCGGCGCTTACTAGAAAGATCCTACTTTCAGTATTACAGGGCCATGGACTCTTTCGGCTCTACTTATAGAAGTGGAGAGTCTGACGAGTTTGAAAACGTTTCGGTCAACCATTACAGAAACCTTCTTCAGCACCTTCTAGTCATGACAACCTCTCAGCGTCCAGCCTTCGAGCCTAAGGCCGTTAACTCCGACTCCAAGAGTGCCGCTCAGGTTGTTCTAGCTGACGGATTACTTGACTACTATATGAGAGAGAAGAAAGTCGAGAGACATATAAAACAGGCCGTAGAAACTTGCCTGTGGTCCGGAGAAGGTTGGGTTGCACTCAACTGGGATACTTCAGAAGGAAACGAATACGCCGCGCAGGACGGGGAAATTTTAAAAGATGGTGACATCGTTATTAAGAACTTTGCCCCGCCGAATGTTATCTATGACTTCAACCTAGAAAATATAAACGACTCGGATTGGTTTATCACGATTGAATATCGTAACCGATGGGAAGTTGGGGCCAAGTATAAGAAGCAAGAAAAAGCAATCTTGAATATAGGGGCTCCAGATTTTATCTATAAATCAAATTCGAGTTTTGGCTATTCTTCAGCCCAAGACTCTGACCTTATCGCTGTCTTGACCTTTTACCATAGGCCTACTTTATCAGTGCCTGGAGGTCGCTTAATCGAGCTTGTGAGTGAAGACATTATTTTAATCGATACTCCCCTTCCTTACTCTAAGATACCGCTGACTAGGGTTGTCCCTTATGAGCAGTCTGGAACTCCTTTCGGCTACACAACAGGGTTTGATCTCTTGCCTCTTCAAGAAACCTTTGACGGCCTAAGCGCTACAGTCATCACAAACATTTCGACTTTTGGAGTTCAAAACGTGGCAGTCCCAACGGGGCACAATCTGACTGTCGATGAAATAGCGGGAGGCCTCAACCTCCTGGAGTTTGATCCTCAATTGGGGCCACCTCAGCCTCTTCAGTTAACCGCTACTAGTCCCGAAACTTACAACTACATGCAGGCTATAGAGAAATCTATGGAAACAATTTCTGGGGTTAACTCAGTCTCCAGAGGGAACCCAGAAGCGTCCCTCAAGTCAGGCGCAGCGCTTGCCCTGGTCCAGTCGATGGCCCTCCAATTTTCTAGTCACCTGCAATCAAATTATGCTTCTCTTTTAGAAGATGTAGGGACGATGATAATTGACATTCTAAAAGAGTACGCTTCAACCCCGCGGGTCTCGACGATCGTCGGGAAGTCTAATCGAAACTTGATGAAAGATTGGACTAAAGAAGACCTCTCGAATATCCAACGGGTTGTTGTAGATATGGGGAACCCTCTAACTAGAACAACCGCAGGGCGGGTTAACTTAGCTGAGCAGCTACTTGGCGCAGGCATGGTAAAGAATCACGAGCAATTCCTGCAAGTTCTCTCTACAGGGCGATTAGAGCCAATTGTGGAAGGACAACAAGCTGAGCTTATTTTAATCAAAAACGAAAATGAGGATCTTGCAGATGGGAAAGAAGTGGAAGCAATCCTCACCGATGAACATCACTTGCATATCCTAGAACACAAAAGCGTCTTGGCCTCCACTGAGGCTCGAAACGATCCAGAGCTTCTGGCAAGAGTACTAGGGCATATTCAACAGCACATCGACCTTTTAAAAGACGCTGATCCCGTAACTCTCCAACTTCTCGGACAGCAGCCCGCTCCGGCAGAAATACCCCCAGGCGCTCCAGGCGCTGAGCCTCCTCCAGGTGGGGTTCCAGACATCGAGGGGCTAGACGCTACTCCTGCAATAGAAAAAGACAAACCGCGCCTCCCGAACATGCCAGAAAATCCGATGACAGGAGAGCGCTTTAACGCCATAACAGGGGGACTTATCTAATGAGTGAAGAAACAAGTGAAGCGCCAGCAGTCGAATCGGCGAACGATTCTCCTTTCGAGGAAGACTTCAGAGACTACCAGGGAGAGCCGGAGCCTGAGGCAGAAGCCCAGCCGGAACCTGAGCGATACGAAGTCAAATGGGGAGACCAGACAGAAAATTTAACTATCGAAGAGCTGAAAGCTGCATACCAAACCCGTCGTGCGTCTGACGAAAAGTTTAGAAAGTCCAGCATGATAGAAAAGCAAGCAGAAGCTCTTTTGGATCGACTGAAGACAGATCCTGTTTCAATCCTAGAAAATCCTGAGTTAGGGATTAACTTCAGGGAACTTGCAGAAGACTACCTTTATAATAAAATCCAGTATGAGCAGATGAGCGACGAAGAGAGAAGTCATCATGATACGAGAGAAGAGCTAGAAAGGCTTCGCGCTGAAAAACAAAAAAGGGAAGATCAAGAGTTTCAATCAAAAGTGGACGAAAACACCAAGACATACAACGCTCAGATAATTCATGCTTTAGAGAAGTCTGGGATACCCAAAACACCTGGCTCAGTGAGAAGGATAGCCCAATACATGTACAACGGTCACAAAGCTGGTAGGGCCATTACAGCAGAAGTCGCGGCGTCTTTAGTGAAGGGCGATCTCATGAAAGAACATAAAGAGCTCTACGGCAATCTCCAGGGAGACCAGCTCGGAGAGTATTTCGATCCTGAGACCCTAAAGAGAATGAGGCAGTTTGAAATAGCAAAGCTTAAAAGAAGCCCTGAAGCTTCTCCATCGGAGAGTCCTGCTAAAAAGCACAAGAGTAAAAAGATTTCAATGGCAGACTGGAAAAGTCGAAATGAGGCGATCAAGCTAGGTCTTGCATGACGATATAAGTTGGATTAAAATGGTGGGCGTTGGGTTTCTAGGCGAACTTTCAAAGTTCTACCTTCGCCCCTCAAAAATTTTTTTACGACGGTCGGCCAGAGCCTAACCAAGTGAAGATAAACATCGATTAAAATTAAAACTATTTATTAACAACATTTGGAGGATATCATGGCTCAGTACACTGACGTATCTCAGCTTAACGGCTTATTTAAAGCTGTCTACGGCGACTCTGTAATCAATCTAATTCCAGAAGCGTCTCATCTAGTAAAAAGAATCAAATTTGTAGGCTCAGACAAAGAGACGGGTGACACTTATAACCAACCAGTTGTCTTGTCGAACGAGCATGGGATCACATATGCTGCGGCGGGCAGTTCAGCATTTACACTAAATAATTCAGTCGCTCTTACAATGAAGAACGCTAGCCTCCAGGGCTCACAGATGGTCTTGCGATCATCCCTGTCTTACGATGCTGCTGCAAAAGCTTCTAATAGCAAAAAGGCTTTTGTTAAGGGAACTGAGCTTCTCGTTGAGAATATGCTTGAATCGATCACGAAAAGACTAGAGCTTCAACTTCTATATGGAACGTCTGGAGGCGGCTTAGGTAATTGCGATAGCTCAGCTAACGACGATGCTACAAATACAACTATCACACTCACAACAGCATCCTGGGCAAGCGGTATCTGGGCAGGCTCGGAAAACGCAGAGCTTGACCTCTACGACGGCTCTTCCAAGAAAAACACAAATGCAGCTCTTGTTGTGGTCGCGGTCAATCTAGATAATAAAACCGTCAAGGTTAGCGGAAACGCCACAGATATCGCAGCGATTGACACTTTTATCGCCGCCGACTCGGACGATTCAGCTTACTTGATTTGGCGAGGAGCTTATTCAAACGAGATGGCAGGAATTGATAAAGTCATCACTAACAGTGGAAGTCTATTCGGGATCTCCGCGGCTGACTATGGGCTTTGGAAAGGTAACTCTTATAGCGCTTCTAGTGCAGATCTTACGATGGCCAAGCTACTCTCAGGAATCTCCAGAGCTGTAGAAAGGGGTTTAAATGAGGCCGTTGTCGCTTACATGAACCCAGTGACCTGGTCGAAGCTAAATAGTGATATGGCAGCTCTCAGGAGGCTTGATAGCTCTTACAATCAGAGAGAGGGCAAGCAAGGTTCGGAGAGTATCAAGTATTACGGTCAAAACGGAGAAGTTGAGATCGTAAGTCACAACATGGTTAAACAAGGGGAAGCCTTTGTAATCCCAGTTAAGAAGTGTAGAAGAATCGGATCTCAAGATATCTCTTTCAAACGTCCAGGATCTAGCGATCAGATGTTCAGAGAGCTTTCAGACAAGGCCGGTTATGAACTTCGAGTTTATACAGATCAAGCCTTTTTCTGTGAGGCTCCGGCACGATGTGTCAAGATCACTGGTATCGTAAATAGCTAAAACTTCAGGGGGGAGGTGATCCCCCCTTTTTTTTATTAAGGATTAGTGTATGAGTCAGACGGTAACTATCAACGGCGTATCATACGCTTTTCCTGATGTAGACGAAGAGAACTGGGGTCAAACAGTAACAAACTGGGCGGTCTCAGTTTCTACGAACCTCTTGCAAAAAACTGGCGGAACCTTCACACTCTCCGCAGAAGTCGACTTTGGCGCAAGCCATGGGGTTAAGTCGCTTTACTTTAAAGGAAGGACTTCGACTCCTGCTGCCGCTGGGATCATCCGACTTGCTAAAACAGATACCGTATCTTGGCGTAACCAGACAGACGCAGGCGATGTAAGTCTTGCTCTTGGTTCGGGCAATATGCTCGAGTGGGCAGGTGTTGAGCTAGTCGATCTTACGTCTACTCAAACTATGTCAGGGAAAACAATATCAGGAACCTTCACTGGCGCGATCACTGGAAATGCTGATACAGCGACAAAGCTACAAACTGAACGAACCATCGGGATGACTGGTGATGTAACATGGTCTTCCGGAAACTTTGACGGGAGTGGGAATGTAACCGCTGCGGCCACCCTGGCGGCCACTCAAGCTAATGTGACTTCGGCGGCAAACCTCGTAACAGTCGGGGCGCTTGCTTCGGGTTCGATAGCTTCGGGATTTGGGGCGATCAGCACAGGAAACGCAATCACTTCAACAGCGACTATCACGGGGAATGCTTTTGCAGGCCCATTAACCGGAGCAGTAACCGGAAATGTAACTGGGAATGTTACAGGAAACTTGACTGGGAATGTAACTGGAAATGTTACAGGGGACCTAACTGGTGATGTTACTGGCGACGTAACTGGCGATGTGACAGGAGATGTAACTGGTGATCTTACTGGCGGGGTAACAGGAAACGTAACTGGGAACGTGACGGGGAATGTAACTGGGAATGTTACGGGCAACCTTACTGGGAACGTAACAGGAAACCTCACAGGAGATGTAACTGGAGATGTGTCAGGGGCAGTTCTGACCGCTTCTACCAATATCGAGCTTGATCACCAAGGCTCAGACCCAGCAGCTCCAGGCGGGGCAAACGATGTCATATTATACGCAAAAACGAAAAAAGTTTATACGAGAGATGGAGCAGGAACAGTCACAGAACTTGGAGCAGGTGGAGGCGCAGGAGATGCGGATACTATCCAATTAAAAACCGCCGAAGCTTCAGAGGGAACAGGCTCAGCACCTTGGTAC
>TARA_R100001594_G_scaffold35205_2_pt1 | contig 27795 bp, 30 predicted proteins | sample TARA_R100001594 | Tara Oceans TARA_R100001594 (sample SAMEA2622752) | marine metagenome | biome: marine biome (ENVO:00000447); feature: marine epipelagic mixed layer (ENVO:xxxxxxxxx); material: "saline water (ENVO:00002010), including plankton (ENVO:xxxxxxxx)" | depth 150 m | reverse complement strand
TCCTTTAAGCCTTATACCAAAAAAGATGGCACAGAGGCTTTTTCTTTCGGGGTAACTCGTAATTCTAGCAACAAATTCGGCATTGGAGTAGAAATGTCTGAAGCTTATGGGTTACTTGAATTTTGTAAATTTTTTCTTTCAGAACTTTATATCTGTAGGTTGCAAAATAATTTGAAACAACGAAAACTAACCGATCTTCGGTCGAGTGGGGTCTGATATCACAAGCTACACTATATTCTGAATCACAAAAAACTCTCTCATGAGTAAAAAAACAGTCTTAATACATTCTAATTTTTGTAGGGCTTTTACTGGATTCGGTAAAAACAAAAAAAATATTATGCGGTATCTTTTTAATACTGGCAAATATAATCTTGTGGAGTTAGCTAATGGGATTCATTGGGATGATCCCGTGACCCAAACTCTTCCGTGGACATGCCGAGGCTCTCTATCACCTCCTCAAGAGTTAAACAACTTAAACCCAGAAGAAAAACGGGCTGCGGGTTATGGAGCCAAGCTTGTAGATCGGGCCATAAAAGAATTTAAGCCTGATGTTTATATAGGCATAGAAGACATTTGGGCGTTTAATAATTTTCACAGAAAGTCATGGTGGAATAAAGTTAACACCATGATTTGGACTACATTAGACAGCCTTCCTATCTTACCTCAAGCGGTGGAGTATGCCCCTAAAATAAAAAACTATTATGTGTGGTCTTCTTTCGCTGAAGAAGCTTTTAAGAAAAAAGGTTATACTCACATTAAAACTCTGCGAGGATCTTTAGAGGGCTCTAATTTTTTTAGAATGCCTGATGAAAAACGAGCGGAACTTAGGGAAGCTCATAAACTAAATGACCAGTATCTGGTAGGGTTTGTTTTCCGTAATCAATTAAGAAAAAGTGTTCCGAATCTTTTGGAGGGTTTTAAAATCTTCAAAGAAAAAGAGCCCAAAGCAAAACTCCTTCTCCACACTCATTGGTCTGAAGGGTGGGATATACCTCGATTGCTTGCAGAAAAACAGATAAATCATGTCGATGTATTAACAACTTATGTCTGCTCGAAATGCGGCTCTTACGAAGTGCGTCCCTTTTCAGGTCAAGGACAGAAGTGCAACAAATGTCGTTCTGAAGGGACGGTCAATACCACCAATCCAAGCAGGGGGGTCACTGAAGAACAATTAAACGAAATTTACAATCTTATGGATGTTTATTGCCACCCCTTTACTAGCGGAGGTCAAGAGATACCCATCCAAGAAGCTAAACTAACCGAACTTATAACCCTAGTCACTAATTATTCTTGTGGAGAAGACACTTGCACTTCAGATTCAGGAGGGCTCCCCTTGGAGTGGAGTGAATACAGGGAGCCTGGGACTCAGTTTATTAAAGCTTCCACTTCCGCTCAAAGTATCGCAGACCAATTAACTAAGGTGCATGGACTAGAAGAAGAAGAAAAAAAAGAGTGGGGCCGCAAAGCTCGGCAATGGACTATTGATAATTTTTCCGTTGAGGTAATAGGGAAGAAACTAGAAGAGATAATCGACGCCATGCCTGATGTAGATTATGATTATGACAGTGCGAGCATTCTTAAATTTGATCCAAGTTATGAACCAAAAGCCCACTACCCAGAATCTAAAAATTTTATTATAGATATCTATAAAAATATTTTAAAGGAAGACGTTGATGAAAATTCTGAAGGTTTTAAGCATTGGCTTAATGAATTAAACAATGGGAAAACCGCTACCGAAATTGTAAATCATTTTAGGAAAGTGGCCATGGATGAAAACAATAAAACAAATCTTCCTGATCTTTCCTCTCTACTTGGAGATAGCGACAAAGGAAAAAGGATTGCTGTTGTAATACCGCAAAGCGAAACGGATGTATTTCTAGTAAATTCTCTCTTGAAAAACCTCAAGAAACAACATAAGAACTACAACCTTTATATTTTTACGCAGCCTCAATACTTTAGTTATATAGACGATAATCCTTATATTCACAAAATAATGCCTTATTCTCCTGTTTTGGAAAATTCTTTTTTAATGGAAGGGGCTGGTGACCATGAGGGATTTTTTGAAATGGTTTTTTATCCACATACAACGACACAAAAACAAGCGTCTTATATGCATAACGGTTTAAATAAACACCAATTTTCTCTTCGTTAGTTATGTCTCACTTACTAGAAGAATATGCCAAAAATTTAGGAGTGAAAATTTCCACTCCTATTGTGAAGGATCACTTTTTCCCTTTGGTGGCGCAGAAATACATCACACTCTCTAATGATGACGTTGTTGAGTCCAAACATTATCCTGATTACGATATTGTATTAAATTTGCTCCGACCGTTCCTGCAACATGAAAACATCAAAGTTATCCAACTTGGGGGTAAATCAAAAATAGAAGGAGTGGATGCTGCTTTAAACCTCTCTTTCAAACAGCAAAGTTTTATTATCTCTAGGTCTTTACTGCATGTGGGATCTGATAGTGTATTGAATCATCTGGCAAGCTCCAAACAAATACCTACAGTTAACATATTTGGTAATACCTTCCCTGAAATTAATCGACCTATTTTCTCTAGATCCTCTTCTAATATAAATTTAACTCCAGTGTGGGACAAGAAACCGTGTTTTATCAACATCGACCCTAAAAACCAAATAAATACCATCAAACCTGAGGAGATAGCGGGAAGCATATTAGATTTATTAAAAATAGACAAAAAACAACTTACTTTTAAAACTCTTTTTGTCGGGAAACATTTTAAACAGAAAATCCTAGAGGTTGTCCCTACTGTTTTCGCGCCCCTTAAACTCGCCGCAAATCAAATACCTTTAATACGAGCTGATTATGGCTTCGATGAGGATTCGTTTTTAAAGTTTTGTCAAAGCTACAAAGTATCTGTTTACTTAGACAAACTTATTCAGCCACAAGCTTTAACCAATATAGCAGCTAACATTCAAAGTCTTTCTATTTTTGTAGACTCTACTTGGGACACTATCCCCGACAAATATTTTAAAATATTAAAAGACTTGCAGATTGAATGTATTCTTTTTGTTAAAAACGAAAAAGAAATAGCTGCGATACGCAACAAATATTTTGATGTCCCCGTGCGCCCTTACCTTCCAGAAAAAAAACCCCCATGCACTGTTAGCGATGGGTCTAGGTTTATTTGTGATAAACGCATAGTCGAAGGCTCCAAAGAGTATTTAAGTTACGCTCATTGGAAAAAAGGGCTTGACAGAAACAACGAAGTGATAGATACTCCTGAATATTGGAGAGAATCAGATCACTTTTATATTTATGAGTCAGACTAAAACAGCCAAAAAGAAGGCAGCAAAGAAGTTCTACGGTCCCGATGTTTATAAGCGTAACAGCCACGGGTTGTTAGAAAACGCGGAGTATATCTTTAACGAAGATGGCTCTGTAAACTGGAGGGCGATGATCAAGCCTGAGTTTCTTTACCCTAACAAGGGGTGGTTCGATTCTCGTAATCAACCTGTGCCGACATCTCCAGAGGGTTTAGAAGATAAGCAGCTACTTATTATGCTTGGAGGTATCAAGGAGCTAGCTAAAATGCGCGGGTATTCTACGGTTGCTTTTGACGTAGTTCACTCTTCAGATGGTTATGTCACTGCTAAATGCATGATAAACTGGAATAAAAACTACGAAACACAAGATGAGGTTGTTTATGAAGACTACGCGAATGCCACTCTTTCTAATACAGATAGTTTTTGCGCTAAGTTCTTAGAAACGATTGCCTGTAATCGTGCTTTTGTTCGTTGCGTCCGCAACTATTTGAATATCCACATTGTAGGCGCAGATGAAATAGATAAATCCCAAGCCAGCGCTCAATCCTATGAGTCCGATGCTGTCGCTACTCCTATCACCCCTGTAGACCTCTTGGAAAAGACCCTTAGGGAGAAGCATAATGTTGATTCCTTTGAGGGGTGCAAGAATGTTCTCAGAGATCTGTGGAAGACTGAAAGCTACAGGAACGAAAAGGCTAAGGAGTGGTCTTGCTTCAAAGACATCCCCGCTAAAGAAGCTCGCAAGCTAATTGTTGTCTTAAATAAATGATTAAGAGATTAACAAATCCTTCTGAATTCAAAAGGGCTTTAGATGACATTTTTGATCTTTTCGAATATGAAAATGAAAATCAAGGTCACCAGTTTTTGAGGCATAACAAAGAACACATTTCCAATTCTTTTGCACATCAAAAAGTGTTAGTTTGGGATTTTTTTGTGTGGGCTAATTTAAATGAACATAATAAATATGATGCCACAATCGCTTTTTTAAACCAAAAAAACGAAAAATTTGGAGAGGAGATTTTTTCAGAATATATTTGGATGTCAGCGAATCCCAATGTAGGCTACAAACTCTTAGCCACAGCGTTAAAATTCGCCAAAGAAAAAGAATTCAAACATGTGACCATGACTTGCGCTATGCGGCACCCAAAAGCAGAGAAAATAGGTCGCTTCTATGAAAAAATGGGTTTCGTAAAAGATTCTGAAACCTATATAGTCAAGCTATGAACAATAAAATAGCCAGAGAATTAAGAAAGCTTTGCGATCCTGTAGATCCAGTATCTACAAGAGTTTACCGACGTTTAAAAAAACAATACAAGAAACTACCCCACCATGCCAGAAGAGACTTTATCGACCTCCTTAGACAAACAACCTTCAAATTGGACGAAGAACAAGGTGGGAGCCTTTTGGATAAAGACTAAAGAAAATGGTCGAAGTTACCTTTCAGGTAATATCGAAATCAATGGTAAGTCGGTGCCTTGTTTAATCTTTAAAAATGATTATCAAGAGGGCAACACTCCGCACTTTCATATCTACGCTGTCGATCAAACAACAGCTAAATAATTTCGTTTTCTTCTCTTTCTTCTCGGACTGATTCTGGCTGATATTGTTCACGCCAGTCTTGATAATCTGCTTCTGATTCCAGAGCGAGCTTTTCATCATCGCTTAGGGTCATGCCATCGTCCTCTATTAAGAGATACGATCCTCCTTGATCGCTTTCAGAGACTTCCCAACCATACATGAATTCTGATTCATCTTCTTCCTTCTTAGGTCGCCCCAATTTTTCCTCCCAAAGCTCTCTGCTTCTTTGTTCGGCACCATCAATATTTTCGAATTTTAAATATCTCATGCGTAATTAATCTCGTTATATATTGCGGCATTTGTCTCTAATGCAAGTTTAAGGTCATCATCTAATGCCGCTTCCCCCGATCCCGCGCTTGAATCAAATACATAAACTTCTCTGATTATTCCATTAAAAGGATTGTTGCTTATTCTTCTACAACCAATTCTAAATCTATCCGATCTACCAATATGTTTATCTTCATTTACGTCTCTAGTGGTTTCGGTCCCGCTCACTCTAAGTATCATGGATTTTCCATCTCCTCCTGCGGCAGTTGATCTTTGCCTGTCGTAGTATGAACCCACTATTGTGCGTGTATATGTTGGATAACCACTAGCACTATCTTCGTCATAAGCATCTACAGCTAACCTGTAACTTCCACCAGATAAATAAATCATTTCTACTCCATCATTAAAATTATCTAAATTAGTAATGAGACCGCCAGCTCCTGTAAAATTAAATACTTCACAAGCCATAACTAAACTAAAATTATCGTCAGTATTAGGTAATCTGTATTGGTTTACTTGCAAATAATCTCCAGAAGCGCTATATCCCCCAGAGGTAACACATTTAAGCCCTCTGTTAAACACTCCAGAAGAAATTAACTCAGGCTGTCTACTTGTAGTTGTTTGGACTGCATCTGGTGCAGTTGGATATCCGCTCCAAGATCCTCCACCTTGTTGAGTGCTTGTATTGCCACTTTGGTTATACCACTTGGTAACGAAAGCTGAGTTGCTTCCTACAAAATCTCTAAGGGTGCTCCCTGCGCTAGTCAAACTGTTAAGGGTCACCTCTTTTTGATTGTAAAAATAAACATCTGCTTCGGTGCTATCAGAATCTCTTCTAACTCTTATAGCAGCACCAGTGTAAGCCGCACGAAGCAGCCTTAATCCATAGGCTAGCCTTGCGGTGGGCATACCGCTTATATCTAGAGGAGTTTCTACATGTTTTTCGAATATCCCCGACATTGAGGGTCTTATAATCATAATAAATTACCGAATACTGCGTAGGTGTTTGTAGCTAGTCTTACTATAGACCCAGGTTGATATCCAGATGCTAAGGTCACAGTCCCATTAGTGGTCCCATTAATAATCATATTGCTCGACCCTACAATGTCTACATCTTGTCCAGTATGTAATACTGATGCATTAAACCCTGCTCCCAAATCACTAGATATCGTTATTTGGTCAAATGAGGTAGAGGTTCCGTTAATAAATGTCCCGTTATCTGCGACCCTCAAAGTGAAGTCTGCGCTTTTTTCAGACAAACTAAACCCACCTTTAATTGCCCCTGAGACATCCAGCTCGGTAGTGGGGGCGCTGTTTCCAATCCCGACATTTCCTTGAACTATTAACCCATTAGAAGGCGCGGCAGTCCCTATATAAGATGTCCCCACACTAGCGTTTCCGTATAATCCCAGTGTGCTACTGGTTGAATAATAACCTAATGCAGTTTTTCCTTCTACTGTTAATCCGTTCTCAATCGAAGCACCAACTAGACTGCTTCCTACAACCATTCCCGTTGCATAGATACATCCCTGCGTATGGAGTTTATATAGAGCGTTGGGAGAGTCTGTCCCCACACCGACATTGCTATTGGAAGCTACTGTAAGTGCTGTAGTCCCTGCCGTAGCAAGCTGAATTGTGTCTGTGCTGACATCTATACGAGTATCGGTATCTCCATCATGAAAAATTGTATTTTGAAGATAGATACTATTAAAAGTCGGAGAACCACCATCAGCAACCCCTCCAATGTCAGACAAAACTTCAGAAGTAGAGCGACTCTCTAATCCATCAGCAGTAAATCTAGCGTATTCGTTATCGGCTACGGTCGCGCTGTCAATCTTAACGGCATTTGTGTCTGCTATCCCGAAAGTCAAGGATGCTTGTTTTGCATCCAATTGAGTTTGTATGTTTGAGGATACGCCATCAAGATAATCAAATTCAGTGCTTGTAACGTCTGTCGCATATAAAGCTTCTAAGTAGTCGATCTCACCAGAAGAAAGATTTTGAAGCTCACTATCTAAAGATAGATCACCGAGAAGTTCAGATGTTGAGCGCCCCTCAAGACCAGCAGATGTGAACCTAGCATATTCATCGTCAGCGACTGATGCGCTGTCGATTTTTACAGCATTTGTATTTGAGATGCCAAATGTCAAAGAGGCTTGCGCCCCGATATCACTAAGAACCTCTGATGTTGAACGACTCTCTAAACCGTCAGCAGTAAACCGTGCGTATTCGTCGTCGGCAACGTCTGCACTGTCGATTTTAACAGCGTTTGTGTTTGCTATCCCGAAGGTAAGTGAAGCCTGTCCTCCAATGTCTGAAAGAACTTCTGATGCCGATCTACCTTCTACTTGAGTTCCGTCTATGCGGAGAAAATCGTTATCAACAAGTGTGCTGTTTGCTTGGATAACGTTATTATTACTTATCCCTACGTCTTTTGTGGCAGCAGTGCCGAGTCCTAAAGATGTCGATGCGTCTCCAGAAAGCAAATATCCTGTTCCATTTAAGGTCAGTCTGTTTTCAAGCCCTGTGCCGTAAAAATCTCCACCTCCTGATATCCCTCCTGCTCCTGTAGTAATTAAACTATTAAAAGTGGGAGAATCACTAGTGCTTAATCCTATATCGCTTCGGACTTCAGAAGTAGAGCGGCTTTCTAAACCATTAGATGTAAATCTAGCGTATTCATTGTCAGCTACTGACGCGCTATCTATTTTGACTGCATTGGTATTTGCTATACCAAAGGTAAGCGAAGCTTGCGCCCCGATATCCGAAAGCACTTCTGAAGTAGACCTGCTTTCTAAACCGTCAGCTGTAAATCTCGCATATTCGTCATCAGCAACGTCTGCACTGTCAATCTTTACTGCGTTTGTATTTGATATACCAAACGTAAGAGAAGCTTGTCCTCCGATGTCAGACAAGACTTCAGAGGCAGATCTTCCTTCGATTTGAGTGCCATCTATTCTGAGGAAGTCGTTATCTACTAAGGTGTTATTCGCTTGTAAAAGGTTTGTATTGCTAATACCCACGTTCAACGGAGCAGCTGCACCAGTGGCGCTACTTAAAACAAAACGTCCGTCTAGATCTGTAGTAACAGTGGACGCATCGTTGCGACTTAATGTAATAACACCATCACTTGTGTTAAAAGATGCACCAGTAACAAAGGTGTTTGTATCAGGTGGAGAATCTCCTGATAGGAGATAAGGAGTTCCGTTGTTCGTAATTCTATTCCCGACTCCAGTCCCTAGAACACTCCCCGTAACTGTGAGTGTAGATGTGCCAGTTATATCAATACTCTCAAATACACCTGACACCCCAGACAAATATTGCCCTTGGACGGCCATAGAAGTCGTTGTCGTATTACCTCTAGCTGAGACCGTCTGAAGAGTGTCTGTTTCTGTCGCAGACCCCGTAGAAACAGCGTTTCCATTCACAAAAAGTCCACTTGTCGATTCAACGTAGACTCCATTAACAAAATCTAAAGTCGCAGTATGCGCTCCACTCGACGCATGAACTCTATCTTGCCCATCTGCTAATACTGCGGCTCCGCTGTGTCCAGTTGGTATTTCAGCTTTATTACCTAAAGCAAAAGCATAGTCTCCGCTTACCTTTGAAGCTTTTCCTGGGCCTACAAGTGCGAATCGTCCTGAGGATTCGGTAAACCAGCCACCAAGGGTAACAGAATCGTTAGCGTAAATTTTATTTCCTTCTCCACCTAATACAGAACTGAATGTGCCATGCACTTCATTTTCTTCTCCTCCTCCGATAAAAGCGTAACCATTACCTCCTGAAATAATGTTTGATACACCGCCACCTATGGCAGAAATGCCAGCGTATATCTCGTTACTTTGACCTCCTCCAACAAAAGAAGTGGTAGCACTTTCTATTTTATTATTTTGGCCACCCCCAACTATTGAATAGTTAGAATTAAAAATATCATTATTCTTTCCTCCAATGCTGGAGGAATAATCTGAACCCGTTAGATCAATTTGTGAACCACCTCCAATAAAGTTAAAGTCACCCCCTGATATGTTATTAGTGACTCCTCCCGCGATTACATCATAATCTCCCGAAATCTGATGCCCACTACCGCCGCCGATCAAACAACCTGACGAATTAAGCATGGAATCGTAAGCAGCTATGATGGCTGAAGTCTCAGTTTGAAGTGAGTAACCATCCTTGCCTATCTCTACAGCCGACTTACCGAGAGGGTCATACATAGTTGCCCCATCGCTAGTGAAATCCAACCTAGACTGTCCGTTTGTCACAAGTCTAAATTCGTCGTTGTCGGGAAAGCCAAAGTAAGAATTAGCGTCCCCAACGTGTCGAATCCAACTATTAATATAAAAGATACTACTACCATTCATATAAATGTCGGTAGTGCTTGTGTTTCCTAAGTCAACAACCTCCTGTAAGGGGCAACAACCAGTCGTAATATCTGTAGTCAACGCATACTCTACAGTATCTGAATATTTTAATCTTCCCGTCATGGAGGTGGCTTTTCCCGAAACGATTAAGTTCCCTCCCTCTCCCGTTAGGTCGGTTATTTTTAGGTTTCCTGCGAGGTTCCCACTCCCTTCGATTGGGAGATAAATAGGAACTGGAGATTCATAGTCCGCTATGACAACCCCCGACCCCGAAACGGGATACAGTCCCGTAGTCATTGAGTAAGGAGTCCCGAAGGCTAATTTAAGATCTAAAGGTGTGCCTTCTGGCACACCGTCTTTTAGAGTGATGGAAAAATCTTGTTGCTGCCTTTGGTTAAGATTATAAACCCCTAGCAAATTTCCCTCATTAGTTGGAGAGTTCGCGGACCAGATTGCCATATCGCCAAATTCGGTGTATCTGGGGTCATTCATGAATGACAGGTCTAATCTTATATCTCCTGTAGTGCCTGTAGTATTAATTAACTGGTTATTGAAATACTTTCTTGCGTCCGCAGCGTCAGCAGCACTCATCCCACCTGTGTCGGGCGCTGGAAAGTTCTCGCTGTTATCAGATTCGTTTAGGTAGGTTCCTCCCGAAGCTCTGTAGTATAGGTGGTCTAAGTATAAATCATTTGCATACAAATAAATTTCACTTCTGTGGGTGGTTCCGTCGTAATTAACAACATCGTTTCTTACGCCAAAATTTGGTGTATAGACTCCAAATACATCTGCATTTTGGGCTACAGTGAAAGGAAAAGTGGAAGCGGTAGTGGTTCGATAACTAGGATACACCAAACCTCCTGTAATATCAAGAATACTTATTATTTGTCCACTAATATATGGTGATGCATTTATAGAAGCAGAGGAATTCACCAATCCTCCAGCGGGGTCTCCTAATCCAAACTGGAGGGTGACATCTCCCCTTAGGTGTATGCCGCTCCCCGTGGTTGTAGATATGAGATCACCTGTATCCACATCAAAAACAGTTTCAAATTCTTTGATGTCTAGCGTAGTGAATGGTCCCTCATAAAAACCACTAGCGGTGATTTCACTGGTGGTTGTTCCTATCCCTACTTTACCTGTGTATGTATTAGTCCCCTCATACACGGCATATAAAGCTCCACTATAATTAGTCCCCCTAACCAAAGTGTGTGAGGTGGCACCCCCCACATTCACATACCCAGTGCCTTCGCCCCTAACGTCTCCGTTGGGGGTAGCCCCTCCGATTAACGTCCCTGTGGACATATATTGGTCGGCTAGCGGAGTGGTGTAGCCCGAAGGCAATCCCGCGCTCCCGCTCTCTACTATATTAATAAAACGAACACTTGCCCACGAACCATAAACAGCTTCAGAATTAAGCGCACCTCCTGCGCCCGTAATTCCTGTCGCGTAGGTATAAGCTCCCGAGCCATAAACATAAGCACCATCGTCTTTCGTATGTTTTAAAACTGTGTATCCTGCGTCCATTATAAAATTGCTATCTGGTTAACAAAAGATTTATTGAATATTAAAAGGTCATCATAAACTACAAATATTCCTGAACAGTCATAATTAGAATCAAAGTAAAAATTAGCCAGCGCTTTGCCGCCCTTTTGCCCTAAGGCATTAACACAATAGTTGTAAACCCCTACTTGACCTAAATTTGAAAACTGGTAACCTGTGTCTGCAACTGTAGTTTCAGTTACTCGTCCGTTAGGATGCGTTAAACGCACATTAAAGCCCGTGCTGTTTGTTATGTCGGTCCATCTCCCTGTGATAGTAAAAGTGTCAGTAACGGAGTCTGGAACCCCTGTAGAAAGATACTCTAGAACTGGTGATGCTAGAGTTTCATAAGTGACGTTATTAATAGTTTGGGCGACTTGATAACTATAAGTATCCGCTTTGTTTTCTATACTTATATCTTTTTCTATTAAATTAAATTTGCCTGTATCGTATTTAGTGGCGCTGACAAGATATTCATTGGGAGCCTCCTCCTGCATCGAAATTACTTTATAAATAAAGGGGCTGGCATCTCTGATTTCAAATTTTGCAGGACTGCCTAATTTTATAAAAGGCAGTAACTGTGGTTTATCAAACCCCGAAAGCACACTGCCGTATGGGTTGTAACCAGACAATTCTAAGTCGGAAGCACTTTCTACAATAACTCCAGTAACAGATAGCACAGCCATTTGGTTGGGCGAACTTCCTGAAATTTCTGAGTTAAGAACTCCGTGACCTCCTCCGAAAGCACTGTCAAAGTCAATTCCTGAAAAGGGGAAATGATGAGTTGTAGAACGTCCCGATGTTATGCTCATGTCCACCTCCGTGATTGCGCCTGTATTGAAACTAAACAAAGTTTGAGCACCAGTTCCTGATGCAATAAAATCTCCAGAACCCAAAGCGAAGGCTCCTGTCCTCTGGTTGGCTGGCTCTGATTCTGGCGACGATCCTGATGCCAACGTCCATCCCGTAAACCCTGTGTTAAAATAAAGAAACTTCCCACTTTCGGCATGATTTCCACTAACGCCTGTGTATAGACCGTATTGCTGAGAAAGTTGCCTAGTATCTGGTAGGCTTACATCATAACCTGAGGTGTAACCCGAGAATCCGTAATCTCCTGTATACGCGGCCCATGCGTCAGTCACTTGTCCTGTAACGGTGAAGCCTTGGTAGCGGCTTCTAAGAATGTTATTTAAACTGTCTATATCTTCTATCGTATCTCGACCTGTGGGGTTATAAACGGTCAAGGTCGATTCCATGTCTCCTGAAATATAGCTATTACTTATTCTTATTGTTTCATTCTCAAGGTCTACAGCTAGAATTTTACCAAAATTAGCTTTATTGGTTTTTAGTTCATCCTCGATGGTTATTAGGTCTCCAGGTTGGCAAAGGAGACTCTCTAGTCCTGCTGTGAAAGCAACGGTTTGGTTTTCATCAATCGTGTTAAAGATGGCGTGTTGACCCATGCGCCTAGCCATTGCGCGAGAAGTTATACCTACGCCTTCTATCGTTGTTTTAAATACCCCTCTCTCCTTTATATCTTCTTCGTCTTCTATTACTTCTATTTTGGGAGTGAACTTATCAAAGCGGTCTCTAAAGCTCACCTCTATAGTATTGTATTGCTGATCTCTCCTAGTGTTTGAATAGTAAAACTGACCGTCTTTCACCGACTCATTAGTAAACAAATTAATAGAGCCTCTTGGCCGATCATCTACAAAATTTATTTCCGAGTTCCCAAAGAAAACTCGACCCCTAAATAGGGAAGCAATAGTATTAATGGCGTCGTAAAGTTTTTGTCCCCTATCGAAAACAACATTACACGAAAATCTAGGCTCTAAACCTCCACGGCCATCTGTTACCCCTTCAAAGTAACCATTATCGTCTACCGCATCACAAAACCGCCCTATTTTATATAACTGCCATTTATTAATTTTTGACTCATCAATATGGCTTCCCATCCCATAACGAGAATTAGTGAGAAGGTCATATAAAATCCACGCAGGGTTATCAGTCCACTTTAAAACGGGAGCGAAGTTTCCGTCCCAATCTCCATTATATACAGCTTTGCTACTTGCTGGAGCGGCTTCAAACTCCTCAACAGTATTCCAATACCTTTTATCAGTGCGCCCACGTTCGGGGTAATAATTAGAGGGCACTTTTACTAATTTTAATTTACAATCGTAAGTGCGCTTTGGAATGTTGCCGAAAGCTCTGGAGTCAAGTTTGGTTCCTACAATTGCCGAGAAGGGATAAGGCATATCTACCTCGATAATTTCAGTAACCTTGTTGAGATTGACTATTTTATTTAATAAGACAGAGTTACTCTCGTAAGATAGCTTAGTTACTTTCACATAACGCTTTTGCACACTATCTTGGTCGATAGTCCCCACTTCAATCCCCGTGAGCCCATCCTCGCTTAATTCTTGATTTTCTTTTATAAGAACCTCAGGCAATTCAAATGGGATGTTTAAACTCTCCCTTCGGTCTAAATTAACAACATAGTCATTGTTGTTTGGTCCTGAAGCGCTATCAGGATTGCCTAAATCAACCAATGTTTGCCCTTCTATTAAAGCTACTATTCTAAAAGTATAAGTTTTAAAGGGTATTTCGGCTCCCACTCCCTTGTCATATTTGCCTGTTTCTACTTGGATGTTTAAAACCGCTGGGAATTTACTTCCTGGGTTTTTGTCCCCTCCATCTCCCGTTAGGTGAGGGATGGTAATTTTTTTCAAGAGAGTGTCTGATAAAGCTTCTATATTTAATGTAATAAAAACCTTCGCTACATTAGGGTTGTATACGGTGTGAACACAGGGAATTGCCTTTTCATCCCAATTTACTAGAGAACCTTCTGCCCATTTCGAGTAGTTGAATGTGCGAGCGTCGTTATCACCCGCATATCTCTCGTCGTCGCTTCCTTCCATAAGGGGCAAGTTAGTGCTTGGGTCTATTTGTAAATTAAAATTTGCCGCTCCCAGAGCCAATACTTCGCTGCGGGTAAGCGAATCCGACCCCGCGTTGATTCTTTGTGGCGCGTTTCCTTGAGCACCCGCAGCACGGCGATTGATGGCCGCAGCAGGGCCAAGTCCAGCAGGTCTTGTTGTGAACGGGCCAAAAAGTTCCTTATTGTAAACGTGATCTATAAATACTCTACGGAACGCCTTTAAAGGTGTTTGATCTTCTGTCCCTTGTTTAAATTCAGCTAAAACGTTGGTGTAATTAAATTTTAAATTAGAAGAAACTTCGGTTTCGGTTACATTTGGAATGCCATTTCGCCAATCTTGTCCAAACCCCACCGTGGTCGTATATTGTAGGGTATTTATATCTGTCATGTGTTGCACGGTTTGTCGGTGGAAAGAAACTATCTTGGACTCCACTCCCTCTCCCGAGAATATCGCGTTCTGCATCGGCAATGTAAAAACTATAAACCCGTGCATTTTGCCTGTGAGATTGCCCAGAGAATCAATTTCTGGGCAAGTAATATCTAATTTCCTTCCATAGCTCATCCTTGCCAGTGTCCCGATCATCCAGTCGATTGGAATTCCGTTCAACCAACCATCCATAGCCCAGCCCGAGCCAAGCACGAGAGGATCGGCTCCGACAACCATAGTTGTCATGTCGAGCACATTGCTCCCATCTTCATCCAAAATGTTTCTACCGACGATGTTGGGGTTATCCTCTTCGACTTTAACTATAAAAGTGAAACCTAAGTTTAACCATTCGGTAGTCTGCTCCTTTACCCAGTTGCTCAGTAGTCCTGCGATATTTTGGTTTCCCTCTGCGCCCCACCCCAGATTAGTAAGAGCTTTTGCTGCTAAGGTTTTTTGAAAGTTATTAGCTTCAGGGTTTAATCCGTCAGGACTATTATTATCGTTCCATAAAGCAAGGATTTCGGTCAGCTCTGACCTTACAAAATTTTCAGCGTCGTCAAGGGTTCTACTGAATCCCCCCATCCAACCAATAGGGTTCTCTGCGCTATTTCTCTCTTTGGGAGTAAATCCGCAAAAAAACTTGGAGGACGCCAAGGTGTTTTGGTCCGTCCAATACATAGATTGAGGTCTGACTCCTTCTCCATCCTCACCATTCCATAGTCCCCGAGGAAAGCGGTCATTTCTGAAAGCAGCATCTACTTGGCTGTCGCCGTCCCCCCCGTAATTCAGTTCTCCATCCAGATACCAATAAAATCTTACTCCGCTAGAGCTTTCTAGATAAGCCCTAATATACAGGGAGGATTCTAAATGATCAGGAGCTTCTTCAGGATTTTCGTCACCCACTCTTATCTTCTGGAAGATCATGTTCAGGGTATGCCACGGAGTCCAGTTAGCGTCTGCCCATTCTACCCGCATCTGCGATTCATAGTTATTTGGTTCCCCTCCTACCCCGTTATGATTTAAGGTAGATATCAGTCCGTCTTGACTTAAATCTATTTGCCTAGTGAGGGCTTTACAAAACTCCTTGAGCGCCCGTATACCCGTCCCCGTTCCACTCGCTAATTCTCTAGCGTTCTGTTCTGCGCCTTGCTGAGATAACGTGTTGTTTGCGCCCTCGTTATCTATCGCCACTGCCGTATCCTCAAAGTAGATTCCTTTTAGGATATTTAACCCTTCCAATAGGTCTCCCTCAGGTCCGACCAATCCCGCGATAGGCCCATCACTAATCAAATCAATAGTTTCAGCATAGCTGTGCGAAGCCCCATACTGTAACTCTCCCATTACGGGAGGCAAGTAAACTGGAGGCTGGGGTTTTTTCTTTTTCTTCGCCCCAGCGACCTGCAACTTTTTTAGTATATGGCTCATGTTTGTCGTGTGCTACTGGTGGTCATAATAAATCCCCTTTTAAGACCCAAAGCATCTAGATCGGAGTGGGGAGCGGGTTGGGGAGTTAATGCTTTTTCAGTTCTCTCATGTTGGGGGTAAGATTTAATGCTAGACTGTATCACTTGTGACCCCACTCTTAAGCGCCCATATCCCAGAGGTAAGGGGGCTCCTTGACTAGCCACATTCGCTAGATTACTGAAAACTTGAGACGCTTTAGCTGCTTGCGCTTCTGCGGTCTGTTGTTCTACCTCAGGTTGAGGGCTTAAAGCAAAAGAAAGAGCGGCCCAAACCACCGCAGCTGCGATTTTACCTATAAGCACTGCCGCTCCCCCCCCTCCAAGGAGAGCCGCAACTCCCGCAGCTATTGGCCCACTCCCTGCGATAGCGGGAACCAAATCAATAGTTTGGGGGTTATTTTGATTATGGAGTTCTTCTTCAATGTTAATCCTTTTTTTATTAATAATAACCTCATATACACACCCCTCTTTATGCAATTGCATAATTCTTTGGACAAAACCGCCCCTATTGGCATCAATAGCGTGTAGCACATTCTTTGGCCTTCCTATATTTAAATAGAAATTTTTCCCGTATTCCTTGGCCAAAACTCCGTGTAATCTTATGTTTGTCATGCTACAGCCTTAATCCTTTCTAGTTTCTTTACATCTGCTTCACAAGTTTCGGGAGTATAAATATTTATTTTTTTACTGTTTAAACTGTATATCAAAAAGGGTTGGCAGCAATTATCAGCCATTTTCACATCGAACTCGGACGCTGTTTCATCTCCTACTATATGACTGTGGAAAATAGCCACCATTCCGTAGGCATCCTTAAAGAGTAAATAATTTAAAGGATTAATTAAAAAAAGAGAAGAAGGGTCAGGTGCGATATTTTCTTCTTTTTGAATTACATATTGGTTTGAGTTGTAATCATATCCTACAAAGCCGCAAATTTCCTCTTTAAAATTTTTCTGAGAAATTTTCTTGATGTGTTCAAGCACTTGGTTTTCTTTTTTAAATCGTTCTTCCATGGCTAAATCCATCAGTTCCTGGGAACCCTCCAAATCGGGGGTTGGAGGGAGTATAGTTATCTAATCCTACGAAAGTTGAGGAGCTATAATCTTTAGTGACCCCTGAAAAAGCTCCGCTTCCTGTTAAGTGAAACTCACCCGTATGGATATCGAGCATCCCACTATTAATAGCGGGACTCCCTGTCGTCCCGTCCCACCACGCGACCAAGCTGTCTTTGCCATACAAAAGTGGCTCTGTTCCTTCGGGCAATCCGTCACCCGTCCCCCCTGTCAATGTGCTCATCAGCCCTATGCACTCGCTGTATAATCGTGGAACATGAGTAAAAGAATTAGTTATTTCCCATGGAGAAACGATACGCTTTCTTAAAAAACGTATTTCTTCTTCCTTTAAAGCCCTCTTCCACAACCCCCACATTCCTAGATTTCCGTTCATTGTGGTAACATGCTTAGTCCCCTCAGGCCAGTTAAAAGGATCAACATCGGCGGTGGGGAAATATTCCACAGCTCCAAGCATAAACGTTTCTGGTAATGCTGCATAAGGTGTTCCGTCTGATTGCCAACCCTCATACCGTTGATTCCACGAAGCAAAGTTTCCTAAATTATTTTGTAAAACCTCTGCATCTATCGGCAAGAATTGCTTTACCCCATCTACAAAGAATTCTATCATTGTGGTAGCGTCATCTCCTTCTCCATTAATAAAAGGAGCTGTCCCCGTCCGATGTCTAATGATATATTGACGCCATTCTTCATTCTCTTCTCTAGCTAGTTGCGGGGCACCTAAAGCTTGAGTGCGCCAAGCTGTTTCGTTAGTGTCTGTCGGATGAAGGGTGTGCCCAATGTATTGAGCTTGGACATTGTAAGCGGGGCTTGAACTGAGGTTAATATTAAGGAATCTCCCCGCTGGCCACACCCCATTGTCGGCTTGAGAAGTGCTAAAAACCCCCGCTCCCAACGGAGAGTTTTCATTGATGTTCGCCCACCCCACAATAGTCCAGTCACCTCTTGGATCTAACGCTCCAGTAACCTCAGGATCAGTGGTATGGAAAAGGCCGCTAAACTCTGGGGCTCCCCCTAATTGTGCCCCTGACAACTTAACACAAGGGAAAGATTCGGAGTTCTCACCCCCTGACCTAAAAAGCAATTGGTCTGCTGTGTTAAATCTCTTTCGGCACGCTGTTAACCTTTTAGTGCAACCATCTTTTTGCCAAAAACTGGGGTTTTTTTCAGGATGGTTTCCTGTGTTAAAATCTGCGACAGACACATAAACCGTCTTGAGAGGTGACCCAGCGGCATTGGGGTTTCCTCCACCATACGGGGGTAGTAAGATGGTGGGGCTTTCTACTATGACTATATCCCCTTTGCTATATCCTTTAGTTGCATTCCACCCGAGACTTTCATCAGCCAAAAAATCACTTTGGGATTGGTTTCCATCAGGATCAAGAGGGGCGTTATATTGAGGGACCACACCACTCCCACTTGAGTCTAGAAATGGTCGCCCATTTTCCATTTCCACGGGTAACCCTTGATAACGACATCCTTCCCCTCTATATTGCCAATAACAAAATCTACCTTGGACCCCTCTAGAATTAACACTAAAGTTTTCTATATCTAGGGGAGAATTCAGCTCAAACTCTACAAATATCTTAGACTCTTGAGTCTTTCTCCCCATTATCCATTCCTCATCCAACAACTCAGCTTTACTATCGGCTACACCGAATGGGTTTCCTCCGTCAAAGTTGTCATCGTCTAAAAACTTAACTTGGACCTTTTTCCTGACGGTTTTTGCGTTTTTAAAATCTTTAAAATTTTGGAGTAGATTGGTGATAATATTATTTTTATTACCAAGTCTTACTTTTGGGCGCGGCAACTTACCGTCTCCCAGCATATCAAATCCTTCGCTTTCGATAGCGATGGGCACATATTGGAGACCTTGCCATTTTATAGGGTCACTATAAATAGCCCCTCCATGAAAACCCACAAACAAGCTGGGCTTATTAATCCTATCGGGGTAAAACTTAAATAATTCAAGGACAGCTGTAGGCTGCAAATCTAGAAGACTACTTGCTGCCTTATTTTTTCCTTCTCCCGCCATATTTTTATTTACACTTTATTACCCTATTATATAATAAAGAAATGAAAATTAAAGACCTAAACGACGCTGCCACAGTATGGCCCTTTTTTTACGATTACTCTGTGAGGTCTAAGCCCTATAGCGGCTGTGAGTCCCCGTCTGCTATCCTGAGGAAAGAAAAAATAAAAGGTTTCTTTGAGGATTTAGGGCACTCTTGTGAAATATACAGAGCGGAAGAAGATGGAGAGCCCTTTGGTTTCATGTTTACCAAAGTAGAGAAAGATTTCATGTATCTCAGCTTTGCTTTCGGGATTAGTTCTAGCAGTAAATTCTCCCATACAAAATGGACGGAGTGTATTTACCGTCTTTTTGACTTACTTCTAGAAAAATACAAAAAAAATTATTTTGTAGCAGAAATAAGAAGAGAACACAAAGTGGAAGCATTTAAAAAGTGGATTGAAAAATATCAAAAAAAAGCTATACTCTTTAAAGATCCAAAAAATACTATTGTTTGGTGTAAATCAGAACGTATGAGTGTAATATTTAAAGTTGTCGGGACAAATAAGACAACAGAACATTTGATGGGCAAAGAAGCCTCGTTAGGATATACCCGTAAAGGGCCGCGTTGTGTAGTGCGGGAGCTTCTTTTCGAAGATCAGCGTTATATTTTAGATGAAAAAAGTATTGACTTCCTTTCTGATCATGTTTTAATCCACGGGTTGCTGTCAGACGACAAAGAAAATGTCGGAAGAATAGCGCTTAAATTTGAGCCACAAAAGATAAAATGAATTGCGTTAACTATAGAGTATATAACCGCAAAGGACAATACCACCACTGCTACAGCCCATCTCTAGAGGGAGCTTTGGATTGGGCAATCGACTGCGCTAAAGTAGTCCACGGATCGGTGCGAGAAGTTTATCCCGATGGAGAAGAAAAAGAGATCTTTTCAGTAAAAGAAAAAGCCAGTGCTAAAGGCAATTAAATCACTTATAAAATCTGTAGAGCTTTTTTTGACTTTAAAAAACAAAAAGTTCTATTATGACTTACACAAAGAACACAGAAAAACAGAAGATGAACTTATTAAAGAAATCGAAAAACTTAGGGATACTGGTGATAGCAATGACGCTTCCCGCGCTGACCTCTTGCGGAAACGGCTCCGTATGGAAAATGAGCAATTTGAACATTTATCAGCCTTCTACTCTAAGATTGAAGAAGAATAACCCTGTTCATACCCAAGATGGCCTTTATACCCCTCAGACTGACGAAGTGTGGCACTCTGACGCTCGATATAGAGAACTAGAGAGAGAGGTTTACTACTTGCCACGGCATCAAATACTAGCTGACAAATAATCCCATTTAGGGGTTGACAAAGATTTTCCACTAACTAATATACATAAATATGAAGACACTACTGTTTAGTCTCGTAACACTGTTGGGCGTTACTCTTGGTAACGCAGGTCTTAGCGCTGTAGATCTTGCAGAAAACATTTCTGTGGACGCTAGCGTTTCTTACAGCAATCTTTCCACTAGTGGCGGCTTGGCTGTCAGGGAGGATTCTTTGGGTTACTCCGTGCTTCTTGGCACTTCGTTTGAAGGTGGGGTTGCTTCGGTCGGCGTTGATATCTACGATGCTGACGGAGGAACTGACACTGACCTTTCGATTTCTTGGGCGCGTCCAGTAACTATTCTGGGGCAATCTCTTGAAGCAGAGATTTATTTTCAGCAAATCGAATCTTCTTACGGAGGTTGGGAGGAAGCTGGTCTTGGTCTGACCTATTCTAATGAATGGGCAGATGTAACTGCTACTTTGTGGCATGAACTAGGGACCGATGCTTCTTATGGAGTTGAAATCACTGTTTCCCGTGACTTTACTGTTCCTGTAGAGAATCTTACCGTTAGTCCATTCGTTGCTGTAAATATTGCTAACGATTATAATGCAGTAGAGGTGGGGGTTTCTGCTGATTATGATTTTGGTAACAATCTTTCTGTAGGTGCAAAAGTTTCTTATAACCACAATGATGTAGATGGATCTGCCTACTCCCTCGATAACGATTGGGTCGTAGGTGCAGGGTTTAACTACAAATTCTGATTGTAATCCCCAACAAATAATAAGAAAAGCCTCCCTTTTTTGGGAGGCTTTTTTTGTATTCGGTGTAAATAAATAAACATGGAACCCGAAAAGTCTATTTTAAAGGAGTTTCTTAACGGCGGGTGGTTGGTCCCATTAGTGGGCGCTGCGGCGATGTTAGCTAGGCTTTTGTCGGGCAACAATGAACTGTCGTGTAAACAGCAATTAAAAAGAATATTAACGGCAGCTATAGCTGCTGGTGTTGCTTGGTTTGTCTTAGAGCAAACTGATGTTTCGTCGTTAACCAAGGCTATTACATATGGCATTATCGGTGTTGTGAGCCCCGAAGTCATATCTGGTATAGTGCGACTAGGAGAAAAGTTCGCCAAGAACCCAGAAAAATTTATTAAAAAATGAGACCCAAGTTCATAGTCTATTGCCTCGCAGCTATTTGTTTAACTTTTGCTTTTAAAGGTTTGCTTCTCACTGAAGATATTGACGAAACTCTAAAGGAAAACGCTCGCCAGTCTGAGTCCTCTATTATGGAAATAGGAATGTGCTTTGATTGGTATGGAGTTATTATAGTAGATTCTGTGGTTAAAACATCTAACGGTGTTATCACACCAGCAGAAATGGTGGAGGTTTTGGAAGAAGAGAGTGCCTATAAAGATGAGTATTTAGAAGGATACAAAAAAGATATCACTCCTCAAGAGGTGGAGTTCGCTGAATTTGTTTTCGAACAAGAAAAAAAAATAAGCGTTTATGTAGAAAGGCTTATTGCTTGGGGAAAGGGTAACGATATAGACAGTATCCGAGCTTCTATTCCTGTTATGTATGAAATGACTGACCCCACAATTGAGGCCATTAACAACATAATGGACACAAAAATGTATTACAATGAGGAACAGTCAGCAATTCTTCACGGAAAAATAAAACTTTACTCTGACTTTATGATTTTAGCGGTTGTTCTATCGGTTGTAATGTCAGTGTGTGCGTCACTTAGTAGGAGGTGTAGATGAATTTTAAAGGTAAAAAAGAAGTAGTCAAAGCAGTCCAAAAGCTTTTGGGTGTTTCTTCTGACGGGGCAGATGGCCCTGTGACATGGAATGCTATCTTAGCTAAACTCTCCACAAAGGAAACTACAGCGCCTAAGGGGACCATTCCTGAAAAAATGGTTTCATTAGCAAGGGAAGAAATAGGAGTATCCGAAGTGGATGGCAGTAATTGTGGACCTAGAGTGGATGAATACAAAGCGGCTACATGGCTGGACGCTGATAAGGGTTGGCCTTGGTGTGCTGCCTTTATTTGTTGGTTAGTCAGGGAAGCTATGGAGGGAGAGGCCGTATCGTTTAAACGCCCTAGAACGGCGGGTGCATGGGATTTTGAAAACTGGGCTAAACAAGAATCAAATAGAGGTGTAGAATTGCGTAAGCCTACAAACGAAGATATTAAAGCTGGTGATATTGTTGTGTTTACATTCTCTCATATTGGTATCGCCGTAGCTGACGTAGACTCAAGCGGTTACGTTAAAACTATTGAAGGTAATACCAATGGTGCTGGTAGCCGAGAGGGTGGCTCAGTCTTGGAAAAAAATAGGCACGTTTCTAAGATCAGAAGTAGGATAAGAATTCTGTAGATTTTTATTGACACCGAGGCTCAAACCTCTACTATTGGTGTTGATGAAAGAACAAGCGATTCAAGTCCGCAAACAAGACATCCTCAAGTATGTATTGGGGGAGTCTGGTTACCATCCTATCGAGATCTCCCTTGATGAAGAGTATCTGCTCAATGAGAGATACGAGGTTTTCGACCTCTTCATTTATGATTGTTCTTCGAAGAAAAAAATTGTTCAAGGAGTTGACTATATTAATTTCTTTAAAGAAGTTGATAAATTGAGACAGAAAATATTGAGTGGAGAACACATAAGCAAGAGAGAAATCTTCTCGATGTGCGTTGAATTGGCTGAAATCGCCCCCAAGAAAGTTTTAATTGACAACTCTCTTGATTTGTCTGATATGCCTGTGGTTGACAGTGAGGCAATTAAAAAAGTATTTGGCTTAGATAAGCCTCGACCCAAGTTCGCTGATTTTAAAATGAGCGAAGAAGATCACGCCTTGGAAGAATACGAGGCAGAAAAAAGGAAACTATTTGATGGACTTGAAGAAGATGAATAAATTTTCAGAATTAGAAAGCAACGTAATCCGTTGGGCGCAAGAACGAGGCATTTTTGATCGAGGGGATGCCTTGGCTCAGTTAGACAAGACAGAGGAAGAACTTGACGAAACAATCCATGCTGTAAAAGCTCTGCGAAACTGGGAGCTTGCTATGAAGCACGACCCCAAAAATGTTAACCCCCAAACAATAGAGTCTTTGAAGAATGAGGTCGCTGATGGCATTGGTGATATGCTGGTGACAATCATTATTGCGGCTGAAATGCTCAACCTTGAGAGTATCGAGTGTTTGCAGTTGGCCTACGATGAGATCAAAGACAGGACGGGTAAGATGGTGGGAGGCCAGTTTGTGAAAGACAAATGAAGAAAAAACAATCATCCTCTTATCAAGAGAAAAAAAAGAAGAGTTTCAAAGGATTTAATTCTCGCAAGAAAACTTCTTTCCTGAAAGGAAGCAAACATTACAAGAAAAAATATCGCGGTCAGGGCAGAGTCAAGTGAACCTAGTTAATGACATTCCTATCACTGTCGATGATTTCGATCATGTAAGCTGCATTGTAGAAATCCCCAAGGATACTAATACAAAATACGAATATAACGAAAGATTAAATATCTTTGAGTTAGATAGGTGTTTAGTATCCTCTTTGCAATATCCAATAAACTACGGTTTCATTACTCAAACTTTAGCGTTAGATGATGATCCTTTAGATGTTCTGATTTTCAATCATGATCCCATCGACAGGGCTAGTCTAGTCAGGTGCAGGGTGATGGGTGTGTTAGGTTTCGAAGATGGCGGTAAGATAGACAATAAGGTAATTGCCGTTCCCCATTGGTCTCCTCAAGAAAAATATTCTAAACTTGGTGATATCGAATCCGCGCATCTAAAAATATTTAGGCAGTTTTTTAAAATATATAAAATAGATCGCAACTCAGAAACTAAAGTAGGAGAGTGGAGATGCGCTAATACTGCTTTAAAAACAGTAAAAGAGTCACATCGCAGGTGGCTCAATGGAGCTTGGAATTAAAAATTCTGTTGAAATTCTATAAAAAGTGTAGATAATAGTAACAACAAATAAATATCATGGATGTCATTTTACAATTATTTCAGGATAACCCTTGGTTTGGCGTGGTAGCAGCTGGTATTGCCTTTGCTTCTGCTATTACTGCTGCTACTCCTACCCCTAAAAAGGGTAGCTTTTGGGCTAAAGTTTATGGGATCATCGACTGGGCTGCTCTGAACATCGGGAAAGCCAAAGATAAGGGAGAATAAATTACTTAATCTTTCATAAAAACCTCCGCCCCTTGTGGTCGGGGGTTTTTTGTTGCTATAATAGAGCCAACAGATATAATAAGCGTATGATTTCAGATAAGGCACGGGGCTTGTCAGGCTCCAAGCATGTAGCTCACACTCAGAAGCTAATGGACGAGTCTACCGAAAGGTATCACCATTCTTGTTTGTCTGCTGGCCTGACGATCAAAAAAGCCACTAAAAAGCAGGACATTGGCCATGTCGATTTTGTAGTAGAGGGCGAGACTGTAGATTTAAAAGGATTAAAAAACTCTACCAGAGAGGGTAAAATCCTATTAGAATTCCTTAACGTTCTTGGTAAAACGGGTTGGTGCAATGAAAACGGCACCCCTTTGTGGATAGCTTTTGATTTTGGAGCTTTCTTCCTCCATGTTAAAAACATCGACCTCTATAACCTAGCAAAAGAAAAATGTGATTTAAGGGACACCGTTAGCCGAGTAGACGCTTGCCTCCACAAAGGATATCGCCGCAAAGGAAGAAAAGATTTAATGTCAATGGTTCTTTTGAAAGATGTTCTGGGGAGTTGCGAGCATTGGTTTTTGCCCTACACAAAATACCAAATACCTATTGAAGAAATTTAGGTGTAATAGAAAGTATGTCTAAAACAGTTCGACAATTAACAATGGAACAAAACGGTGTTCCAGGTGGTCAATATGTGACAGGGGACACTACCGATGTCACGGGGAATTGGTTTGCTATTCAAGCGTTAGAAGCGACAACCATGAACGATGGAACCACTTCTAATCTGGAAAACATAGGCTCCTCTTCGGGTGTTATTCCTGCTGGCTCTACTATTTTTGGTGATTTTACCGTTATCAAATGTTCTGGCAAAGCCATATTGTATAATGCTTAAATTAGGGCAAAGTTTAGGAACCCGTGCAAAACCAGTGGCGGGTCTACCTATAGATGAGATTTCTTCCGCTCCTCAGGGTGCTTGGAGTTTAAGGAAGCTATCGTCAACTTATACTGGCCCCGTCCTTATCGCTAACAGCACCAGTGGTTACACAGCTACCGTTTATTTTGATGCTAATGGAGAATTAAGCCTAAATAGCCCCACTAACATGGGGAGTTATGGGTATCCAACGCTGAAGGACTGGGCTTGGAACGAAGGGGATGGCAATCTGTGGGTGAGCACTTGGTATGACCAGTCAGGAGGGACGACTCGCAATGCGACTCAAACTATCGCGGGTGACATGCCTATTCTTACTGAGGGGGGAGTTTTAGTAAAACAAGGGAGCTTTCTCTTTGCTGATGATTATTTTAAGGTTTTAAATTATAAATTTCCTAACCCTAATGATAGCTGCACTATTTTAGCTGTCGCTCGCCCCACAAATTCAGACGCAATGGGAATCGTCACGGACATCGAGAGTTTTAATGATGGGGTAGAATTAATTTATGCTAGCAATAGCTGGGACTGGCGTATTAAAAATTCAGATTTAAATAATAACCCCATAGACCCCGTGATAAATGGCAAATTCCAAATAGCCATCGCAGTCTATGATACAAGCTTGGGTTCTAATCAACAAAAGCTTTATGTGAATGGGATATTAACGCAGCAAAACTGCACAGAAGACAAACATGTTGCTAGCACAGATAGGTTCAGAATCGGAGCCAGAATAACCACAAGCAATCAAATGGATGGCAATATTGCTGAAGCCATGATTTGGGACGCTGCTTTATCTGAGGCAGATATTCACAAGCTTCAGCATAATATTTTTATGCACTATTCTATTCCGAAAGGTTCGCCGTAGGCTAAAATTTCCCTTGACTTTTGTTTCAGTAGGCAGATAATGGTTACTGACTATGGACCTTGATGATTGCGACTTGTATTTTGCTGATGATGCCATTCGCTTCACTGGCTTAGATGAATGTGCCATAGGTGTTGACCAGAGAGGTTATATAGTCTACTCCTATCAAAAGATGCTTGAGCATTTTATGAAGGACATGAGTTACGAAGAAGCCGAGGAGTGGATCGGTTTCAATGTCGTGGGTATCAAACCTGATACATATACTGTTGTATATAATGAACATTAAATTAATTAAATTGTCGTATGCGATACTTTCTATTATCGCAGGGTTAACGGTAGGGGTTGTCTTGTCCCTGTATGTGGGGCTAATGTCTTGCATCCAAACACTTATTGTGTTTCCTTTTCAGATCTATACCAACTGCGTGGCCAATGCCATAGAGAAGAAAATAAAAGCTATGGGCTCCCCCGCCCAAGGTGACGAGGATATGTGGGATCGACACATCCAAAGGATGGAAGAACAGAGCAAAAATAACTGATATGGTTGATCTATCACAAGCAAAACAAATAGAAGGTCACGAAGACTATTGGGTATTTCCTGATGGAAGGGTTTACAGCAACAAATTATGGAGAGGCAAAAGGGGTAGGTTTTTGAATCCTCCACTTAGAACTTGTGGAAAGAAAAAATATCGCACTGTGAGTTTGTGCGGGAAGAAAGGTAGGGTTTTAAAATCATTACATGTTTTAGTAGCTGAAGCCTTTATTGGCCCTCGACCAACTATAAATGGAAAAAGAACAGAGGTAGACCATATAGATGGTAACTCTTTAAATAATCACGTAGACAATCTTAGATATGGCACTAGAGCAAACAATCAAATTAACAGACCGCCAGAAGAAAACTGTTTATCGAAATATAAAGGTGTTTCTCTCAACGTTAGGGGGCGACCATTTGCTCAATTAAGTATTAATAACAAAACTAAATATCTAGGAGAGTTTAACACTGAAATAGAAGCTGCAAAAGCTTACGATAAAAAAGCTTATGAAGTTCACGGTGAGTTCGCTTACCTTAACTTCCCAGAAGACTACAGATGAACACAAAAGAACTACTCCAACTCCACGATGATACCTGCGAGGCTTGCAAGGCAATCATGCAACAGAAAAATAGCGATTACACTGGAGGCAAGAATGCTACAGATATATTTGCTAATTTTAATTCCTCTAAGATCTTAAACATCCATCCAGTTCAAGGCTTGCTTCTGCGATTAATTGACAAAGTTCAAAGGATTCGTTCCTTTACCAACGACAAGGAATTGAAAGTCGCAAATGAGTCTGTAGATGATGCTTGCGATGATATCGTAAACTATGCTATCTTGGCTAAGGCGATGTTGCGGGAGGAAAGATCCCAGATTGAACAGGACCGCCGAAATAAAGCAGGGCCGACACCAGATCAAGGAGGCCATCCAGCAGGGTGGTGCTAAACATATAAGGTAAGTGAAAAAGAAGATTCATATAAACCAACACAAAATTCGGCGCAACGCCAAAACAGGAGAGCGC
>TARA_R100001594_G_scaffold33371_1_pt1 | contig 27905 bp, 26 predicted proteins | sample TARA_R100001594 | Tara Oceans TARA_R100001594 (sample SAMEA2622752) | marine metagenome | biome: marine biome (ENVO:00000447); feature: marine epipelagic mixed layer (ENVO:xxxxxxxxx); material: "saline water (ENVO:00002010), including plankton (ENVO:xxxxxxxx)" | depth 150 m | reverse complement strand
ATATCCTAGGGATTTGTTATCTCTCTTATAATTATTATGCAGTAACTTTATTATCTACCGCTCTACTTTCTTTCTCAAAGTCTTCACTAAATATATCTTTAGCTAAAGCTTGAGCGTCCTTATGCCAATATTCATCTAGCACAGGAACATGAGAACGATTCTCTTTACTTGATGGTATTAACTTGATGTTAACCCAAGAGTTACCATCTTTACTTACTCTCTTATTATTTCTAAGGAAGTCAATAAAGTCAGGTAATTTAATACCTACATTTATTACAGTTGTACCAGTCTTATAAGTGTGGTCAGTAATAAATAGATTAGGAACTAATGTAGATTGTGCTTTAGTAGTTTCTGCTTCTACTTTCTTTGCTACTGTCTTAGTAGCTTTCTTTGTTGTTTTTGCCATTTTATATTATTTTATGATTAAACGATGTATAACAAAAAAAGAACCCCGAAGGGTTCTTAATTAATCTGTATATCCAAATGTTTTATTAGCTGTTTCTAATAATATTTCTGTAAGTGATTCGTCAAAGAATAAATTCCCGAATCTTTCTATCATTATATATGCTACGTCTTGATGATGTTTTGTAGAACTATTATTTATAACGTCTAATACTTTATTATATGCTTTTACTTTCTTAACTGATAATTTTGTTTGCGTATTTTCCATGATATATATTTATTTTTATTTATTGTATCATTATAATTTTCAATCTCATAAATAATTAATTCATTGATAGTTATATCCATGCTGTCTAGTTTGTTGTCTAATTTAGCAAATTCTTTAGCCCAATCTATATCATAATAAGAATTGCTCATAGTATCTATCAATGTTGTATCTATAAATATTGTAGTATCTGTTTCTATATTCTTATAAACTGTAGAAGGTGGCTTTAAACAATAAGGTGGAACTGAAGTTGAATCTGTTTGGCTATAACTAATATAGCCTATCATCATTACTATTACAAGTAATGCGTATCTCTTAATTCTTTTCATTTTATTATATTTTAATTATACATTCATTTGATTGCAAAAGGAAGGAAAGGAATTGTAATCACACACAAAGTATAACAGCAATTATAAATTATTTGTATTACTAACCTTTCCAACCTATATTTAATATTAACCTAAATATTATGAAGTCATATGTGTTTGAGCTTTAGTCGTAGTTACTTAATCACTCTGGTGTTGTTTGGCCACACATATTTATCTATAGATAATTTAAATGAACGAACGCAGTGAGTTCTAAAAAGAGAGACGAATCTCTCTCTATGTTTTTGGTAACATTGACGTGAATACTGAGAACATAACTCCAGCTAGTACAGCTGTGGCTAGTCCACTGAATGTTCCAATGAATAATATAGGCAGTCCTAATGTGAATAATACATCCCATAGTATTTGGGTTTGAACTAGTCTTTTCCTACCTATCATTTTGTAGACTATTATAAAATAGCCTATAGCTGTGAAGAATGCAATTCCAAGTATGCCCATGGTTTTATACTTTAGTTAATAATTAATTGTAATAAATGTATAGATAGTTATACACTTTAACAGCTGAATCACGCATGAATAGTAATACTCTCATCATTATTTAAATTTAATTGTTCTTTTAATTTTATATCCTTCAGGATATTTAAAATCACGTAATTCATAGTCCATATGTTTACCATGTAATGACCTAATTACATTTCTGAAATCTTTTTTTAATTCATCTGATACTCGTGAAAGAACAAGACAGTTGTAACATTCTTCTAATACTTCTAGTTCTTCATAAGATGGTGAATAGTTTGTTTCTTTTTCTTTCATAATAATATATATTGATTAATAGTTAGCAAAAAAGGACATTGTCTTTACTTGATAGCAGCGATAGTTTTATTGTGTGTCTGCCCGAAAGTTTAGATAAATATGTCCTATATGTAACATAAACCGAAAGAACCAAAGGTTTGCTTCGAATGTGTAAATAATTGTTAATCACATAAATACATACTGATGTGATATGGTTGAAAATAATTGTTGTGCAATACTTGACAATATCAAATATTTTATATAACTTCGTAGCGTAATTAGAATATATATTAATCACATAAATAAATATAATACTTATATATTTAATACATTTAGTGATAAATATTCAATAACTTATTGATAGTCAAACAGTTAACTTATTATCATAGTAAATAACTATGTAATTATAGTGTTTTAAAGGGTATTAGATTAGCTAGCAAGCTCACACTTTCATGTAGATTATACATATATTATGCAAAAAAGAGACTAAACAAGTCTCTTTAAATCCTTAACAGTGTTAATTGTTTCTTTATCTTTCTTTATGAAGATAAGATAGAGGATGTAAGCGGCAATACCGAAGAGTGCTGCTTTAGCGATGAAGCAAATGAGGGTGAAGATAAGCATTAAGTAGTTCATAGTGTAAGTTTTAAGGTTAATATCTATGAGAAATTGAAACGAGGAGCGTAGCGACGAGGAAGGTAGGGGTGTCCAAAGTTTTGAAACCAAAGGGGGGAGTAACCCATATCGTATCCCTCTCTCACAACAAAACATAATTTTTAAAAAAAATAAAAAAATTTTTTCTATCTTTGTATATTATTAATTTAAACCAAAAGAACATGCCTAATATGCCAGATGATTTTGAAGAAAAAATGAGGTTCATACAAAGGAACAGGGAAATCCAAGAACAGACTCGTATGAATCAAATGAAAAAACAACAAGAACAAGAGTTAGCTCGACAAAGACACATGGAGAACACTATGAATTATATGGGTGGAGGAAAAGTCAATAAAAAAAATTCTAAAAACTATTAATCATGGGTGGATATAAAGACATGATGCATATGATAGGGAACTTCAAACATGTTCCTACTGTACTTGAAAACTTACATAAGATGACAGGTAAAGGTGATAATAAATATTATCATGGTGGAAAAAAACATTATAATACTGGAGGAATGATGGATTCTGGTATATCCACTGCAGGAGGAGGTTCTTATCAAGGATTAACCCCTTATGGTTATGAAGATACGTTAGACCACCCTTTAATATCTCCTAAGGTTCAAGCTTATGACAATGGAGGCAGTGTCAATCCTACTGACCCACCTACAGAACCTTTCACTGAAGAGATATTTCTTAGGCAATTAATGAAGGAATCTGATTTTAGAAGTGATGTTACAAGTTCAGCTGGAGCTGTAAGTATGGCTCAAATAACACCAGATACCTTTCAAGATGGTCTTGGTAAGGGGTATGTTCCAAAAGGAACAACTATACAAGATTTAATTAACGACCCTAGTTTAGCAAGGCAATTCCAAGAAGCTTATATGAATGATTTATACGGAAGAGACTGGAATAAAGGAGATGATAAAGTTAAAATTGCAAAATCTTTAGTAGCATATAATATGGGTCCAACAGGACTTGTTGACTATCTTAACGAACAAAAAGCGAAAGGAGTGGACATTTATAGTGAAGCAGAAATGAGTGAATGGATATCTGGACTTAATGAAGAAAGTAGAAATTATGTCAATACAATACTTTTCGGTGGAGACGAAAGGTTTGAGACTGATTTTACAAAATTAAGTGGTGATTATAGAACTTCGACCCCTTCGGGGTCAGGTGGCGAGGAAGAGTATAAATATGGTGGAAAGATGAGAAGTTATAAAAAAGGAGGTATATTTGAAGAAGGAGGTATAAGTACAGATTTTTATAAATCAGATGAATCTAAAGAAGACGGAGCATTTCCAAGAATAAGAGACAAGGATAAGGATGAATTTCCAAATATGCATTTAAATCAAAACGCTTATATAGCTGTAGCTATGGCTAGATATTACGGATATGATAAGGTGATAGATTTTACTAGTGGACAAAGAAGTGGTCATCATCAACATAGAATATTTAAAAATTATCAATATGGAGACCATAGAGTTTATGCCAATTTCCCTGCATATCAAGAAAAAATCGCAGAAGCTTTAGGAATAAGTGCTAAAGATTATACAAGAGGAAATTATATGAGTGATAGTTGGGTTAGAGCAAATACAAACTATAATTCATCTAAAGAATTATGGGACGCTGCAGATTGGGATATACCAATCAAATGGCAAGATGATTTATATCTAAAAAGAGAGTCAGGAGAAATATCATTTGAAGAAGCTGGTAAGTTATTCCCTTTTGGACATATGGATGCAGCTTCTGGTGATTTTGTTGGAGACTTTCAAACATGGTTATTAGAAGGTAAAGCGGGAACTAATAAGCAAGCGGCTCAATTTATAAAAGATTTTAATGTTACTGTTTTACTTGAAAATAAAGGTAAAAAGGGAGAACATGTCCATGTAACATTTCCAGAAATAGACCCGAGTAATTTATCAGAAAGTAATCAAAATTTTTACAATACACATTTATCACAATTTGATAATTTATCTACTGAGGGTGATGTTCCAGGAACAACTGTTATTAATATGAATCCTAGTCACTATAGAGAAGATGACGGAGAGGGTAATATAACTTATAATTTTAAAGTTCCAGAAACTGAGCCAATAAATTTACCACTTAAGGAAGTTAGAGCTTTAGATACAGAAATACCTGAACCAACTGTTACAGGAGTGACCCTGCCTGCAGGATATAATGAGTATCAATCTTATTTAAAAGAGCAATCAAATAAACCAGCATATAAATTTGCAGAACAAGCTGGACAAATGCCTATATATCAGCAATTGAATCCTACATTGTCATTTAATGAATGGCTACAAGAAAATCCTGAATACATGGAGCAAGCAGGTACAGTTCCAGTGAACCCTTATCAAACACAGAATATTTCAGATGTAGATTGGACAGGAGACCCTATACAAGATATTCATAAATTGTCACAATTTTCTAGAGCCAAGTCTCCTTCTAAATCAGTGATACAATCTCCACATCCAGAAACAGGAGAGTTAAATATACCAACAGAAAATAATCCTTATCAATTAGAAGGCCCATCAGTACCAAATATACCATCTGATTCTCCAACTAAAGTACCGTTTTTTGAAACTGAAGAAGGCAAGAAATTTGCTAAATTTGCGGAACAAATTTATGGTCCAAATTGGCAAAATATTATCAAGGAAAGGAACAAACCAAAAACTGATTGGAGAAATCCTTTTGCTCCTAAACCAGATAAACCTCTACCATGGGCTCCTAAATGGCCTGATTGGGGCTTTGGGCCTCAACCTGATGAAACATTACCTTGGGGAGGAAGAGCTCCTTATAACCCAAATACTCCTCCAACAGGAGGATATGAAAGATTACCATCTCCATACAATCCTTATGACCCAAGAACAGGTAATGAACCACCAATGTGGGCACTATTAGATGAAGATGCAATTAGTGATGAAGTAGAAAAAATAAAAAAGATAGCGTATTAATTGTAATAATCAATAAATTATTATAATTTTGCAGTCTCTTATTTTCCGTGTTTTCTTTTGCAGTTAGCCCCTATTACTAGGGGTTTTCTGTTTTTAAATAAGTAATTAAAAAAATCCGCAATAAATTTCTTATATTTGTAAAATGAATATAGTAAATCATAAAAATGGTAAACTAACAAAAGACGGAGAGTTTTTTTATTTAGAAAAAAGATACAAAGACCTATCAGAACTACTTAAAGACGAGGAGTTAATTATCGATAAAATAGAAGAAAATAATTTTATATATTTAGATAGTGATGTTTCATTCTGTGAAAATCCATATTACGATTTAGATAAACTATATGGTAAAAAAACAAAGAAAGTATTTTATAAAAATATATTCAAACTATATCACGCACAATTTTAACTATGTATTTATTACAAATTAATAAAAAGGGAGATATCCATAAAGATGATAATGGAGTTGTATTAGTGCCAGAATTTAAGGCAGTATTAGATTCAGAAGGATTAGGACAAACAGCTATGAAATGGATAGCTTTAATATATGATTATGAAAGTCCATACAGGCATTATATAGAAAAAGAAAGAGTAAAGGTAGTTTCAAAAGATTTATATGATACATATCATTGGAAAGGGGCAAGCAGAAAAGAAATAGTAGAAGCTTCTAATAAATATAAAGAATTACAATTTGACCCTTTAGATGAACAGTTATTTGCTTTTAATAAAAAGATTAATGAATTTACAAATCTAATAGACAAAATGTTTCTTAGTGAGGACAATGCAGAACTATTACAAAAGTTAATGATAGGTGTAGAAAAAATATTAAAAACAAGACAAGCTTTATTAGATTCTATTGAAAGAAGAGGCTCTAGACAAAAAATTGCTGGAGATAAAGGTTTGTCGTTTTTAGAGAATCGTAAGAAAATAAAAGAAATGTAATGATAAAAAAAAGTGTAAGAAAACCTTTATTTGATAAAAGTTCTGAAATTAGAATAAATAAAAAAGGTAAATCCGAAAAAGGAACTGGAGGAAATAAAATAAAAAAAGGTAATATTAATTATTTAAAATCAAGATATAGTTTTCACTATAAAAAGGGTAATTGGAAAAGAGCAGAAGAGTATAGTGATTATGCGGTAAAACATTACAATACAGATTTAAGAGATTGGTTTGAAACAAAAGAATCAAGTAAAATGAGTAAAAAAAATATTTTTGGATTTGATAAACCTAAAAGAATAAAGTATGGGTAAGATAAAATTTAACCCACAAAAATATAGACCAATTGCTAATAATGGATTTCCAGATTTAGATGAAGGTTCTGTAAACTACCAGGAATGGTGGTCAGAACAACAAGATAGATGTATCAATGGATTTAAACCAAAAGGTATGCCTAAAATTTCTGGTAAGTACTATTTTTATTTAAATTTCTATTATATTTTAGGTAATAGTGGAGACAAGGGTGGTCGTAAATCTTTAATCCATCCTTGGTATAGAGAAATGGATAGAGAATATTTTAATCTATTTGAAACATGTAAAGATGAAGGAAAAGGTATGATTGTTATTAAAGCCAGAGATAAAGGGTTTTCTTATATGAACTCTGGTATGGTAGCTCATGAATATACATTTTTTCCTTATAATGATATAGGTGTAGCCGCTGGATTACAAGCTACAGCTGATGCGTTCTTTGATAAAACAAAAAAAGGACTTAATGGTATACATCCCAACTTTAAACATTCCGTTTTAAAAGATACTGATGGTATACTACGTTCAGGATATAAACAAAAGAATAAAGATGGTAAATGGGAGATAGGTGGATATCAATCTACAATCATATGTAGAACGATGGATAATCCAGAAGTATTTAAAGGTGAAAGAACTTCATTAATGATATTTGAAGAAGCTGGAGAATTTAAACATCTTAAAAATGCATACATGTCATCTAAGGCATGTTTTATGGATGGTAATATACAATTTGGAGTTCCTATTATTGGAGGTACTGGTGGTGACATTTCAAAAGCGTCTAAAGATTTTATGGACATGTATTATAGTCATGACGCTTATAATTTAATACCCATGTTTATACCAGCTTCAAAAGCTTATTATGGTTTCTTTGATATAGAAAGTGGAGTAGAAGATGAAAGTGGAGCGAGAGACTCTTTAACTGAAGAAAGGGACAATATAAGAGCTTCTGGAGATAATGAAGCTTATAATTTACATATACAAAACTATCCTTTAACTATTGAAGAAGCATTTCTTAATACAAAGGAAAGTAGATTTGATATATCCTTATTAAATGCTCAAAGGTCAAGAATACTTGCAAGTAAAGATTATAAGAGTCAAATTCAATGTGGATACTTAGATTGGGTGTTAAATGATGACGCAGAATTAAAGGTTTCTTGGAAGCCTCATCCAAAGGGTCCATTTAAAATTTTGTCTCATCCAATGCCAGAATATACAGGAATTGACATCGGAGGAGTGGATTCTTATGACCAAGATGAAGCTGGAGCGTCAGAATCCTTGGGTAGTGCAATAATTTATCGTAGATTTGCAAATACAAATATTCCAAGCGATTACGTTGTTGCTGAATATACTGATAGGCCGAAGAAAAAAGAAGATTTTTGGGATGGTTGTTTGAAATTAGCAGTTTATTATAATGCTAAGATGTTGGTAGAATATACAAAGATAGGTATATTAGATTATTTTAAACGTATGAATGCGTTAAAATATTTGAAAGAAAAACCAGAGTCTGCACATAATCCAGGCTCTAAGACAAGAAATCAATATGGTGTTCACATGAATAAACAAGTGAAAGCTTTATTGGAAGATTTAATAGATGATTACATTAGAGAAAATGTTAAAGAAATCTGGTTTTTAGATTTAATAGATGAATTAGCTAATTATGGATTAAGAAATACTGACCGAGCTATGGCTTTTGGTATATGTTTAATTCATAATATAGATAATTATAGAATGAGGGTACAAGAGAAACAAGAGGCTATAGATATAGGACTAAAATATTATACAAGGGGTCGAAATGGTACTCCAATAAAACTAAATTAAAATGAGCAAAAATAGCACAATATTTCCATCAATGATGGTTTCTGAAAAAGAAAAAAATGAAGAATGGTGTGAAGCAGTATTAGCTTCTATAACAAGTTTTATGTCATATAACGAAACCGCTTATGGTGACTTTAGAACAAAAGACATTAATAATTATTCTATATATAATGGTAGAATTAACCAAGATGATTATGCTTATATTACAGAGCAATATGGATTATCATATCCAGCGAGATTGGTTAATTATCCAATTATAGCGCCAAAGATTGATTTGCTTCTTGGGGAAGAATTAAAGAGACCTATAGATATGAAGGTTTCTACAGTTAATAAAGAAGCTGTTATTAGAAAATTAGATTTTAATGTAGCTTTAAAAATGAAAGAATTGTTACAAGAGATACATACATCTTTTGAAGAGCAATACGGAGCCCCTATTACAGACGAAGGTCAAGGAATGCCAGTTCCTGATGATATAGATACATATATGAAATATAACTATAGAGAAATGGTTGAAGAAACTGCTCAAGATGGTTTAGAATATATAATGAATAGATATAATTTAAAAGATAAATTCAAAGAAGGGTTTAGGGATTTACTTGTAACTGGAAAAGAGTTTTATAAAATAGATATTTTAAATGGAGACCCTCAAGCTCGTAGAGTTGACCCTCGTTCTATTATTTATGATATGACTGTACATTCAGATTATTTAGATGACGCTACGTGGGTCGGAGAAGAAAGATGGATGTCTGTAAATGAAATTAATGATGAATTTAAAGATTATCTAACAAAAAAAGATTTAGAGGTATTAGACGCAATGAGAACAGCGTATGGTTCTGATATTAGTGATTATAATAATCAAATTTTATGGGTTGATAGTGGATATGGAAAAGAAAATCGTATTCGTGTAGTAACTGCTGAATGGAAATCTTTTAGAGCTTTAAAATTTAAAATATCAGAAAATAAATATGACCCAGATAGACCATTTAGAAAAATGGTAAGAGATACTTATAAAAAAAGAGCGGGAGATAAAATAGAAACTAAATGGGTGGATGATATATGGGAAGCAACAAAAATAGGAGGTAAAATATTAGTAAAAGCAAAAAGACGTGATAATCAAGTTAGAAGTGTAGATGACCCAGGAAAAACTCCTTTATCTTATATTGGATGTATAAAAGGTAACACTACAGGCCATCCTACATCTATGGTAGATTTATTATCTAATGTACAAATGCTTTATAATATAGTAATATATCAAATAGAATTAGCAATGGCTCGTTCAGGAGGTAAAGCTGTGGTATATGATACATCTCAAATACCTACAAATGTAGGAATGGATATGCAAACTGTATTATATCATTTAAAGACAGATGGTATTATTCCTATAAACTCAAAAGACGAAGGAAATCAAATGTCTTCATTTAATCAGTTTCAACAAGTAGATTTTACTTTATCTCAATCTGTTCAACAATTAATTAATTTAAAAATTATGTTGGAAGATATGGCTGGGCAACTTTCAGGAGTTACTAGACAAAGAGAAGGAGCTGTAGACCAATATGAGTATGTTGGTAATGTTCAAAGAAGTGTAATACAGTCTTCTACTATTACAGAGTCTTGGTTTTACTCGCACGCTGAAGTTAAACAAAGAGTATTGGAAAGATTATGTAATAATATGAAAATTGCTTGGGCTGGAGGTAAAAAAGCTGCGATGATATTAGGAGATGGTGCGTATAAGTTTTTAAGTGTTATGCCTGATATTGCTTTACAAGATTTTGGAGTTCACATTGGAGATAGTGGTAAAGATGACGCTATGAAACAAGTTGTACAACAATTAGCTCAATCTGCATTACAAGCTGGTAATATTGACCTACTTAACATATTAAAAGTATTAAAATCAGACACTATGACTGAAGCAGAAAAAGTTTTAGAAAAAGGTATGGATGAAATGAAGAAACAAGCTGCCGCTCAACAAGAGCAAGCAATGCAACAAATGCAAGCTCAACAACAAATGGAGGATGCTAAGTTTGAAAAAGAAGCTCAACTTAAACAAATGGATAATGAAGCTAAAATTGAAGTTGCCGAAATTCAAGCAGAATCTAGATTACAAGTCGCTAAAATACAATCAGAAGATAAAAGAGATATTCATGATGCTTCTGAACAAGCTGAGTTTGCTAAAAAATTAGCAGACCATGAATTAACTAAAGATTCTACAAATAAAGATAAAGATAAAAATGAATATAGTGGAGAGTCAAAATCAACAATGGATGATAAAATTAGAGCAAAAGATAAAATAACAAAATAATTTGTATCTTTGCAAAATAGGGACCAATAAATAAAATAATATGTCAGAAGAAAAATCAAGTTTAGTAGAGGAGGTTAAAGAAACTACATCTACTGAAGCAACAACAAATGAAGCAAAAGAATTTAATCCTTTAGCTTTTACAGAAGAAGAAACACCAGGAACAACTATCAATGAAAAAGAAGAGTCAATAACATCAGATGACGAAGGAGAACCAGTCACTGAAGAAGATGGTTGGACTTGGGATAAAAAAGAAGAAGCAACAGAAGAAAAAGAACCAGAAGAAGAATATGAATGGGAAGTTAGTACAGAATCCAAAGAAGAGGATATTGACTGGAAACAAGTTTCTAAACAATTAGGACTTGAAGGAGCTTCAAAAAACGAGATAAAGGCAGCTTTAGATGCGATGAACTCTAAAGATAAAGGAGAAACAAATAATGAACCGACATCTCCTCAAATTGAAACTCTAGAAAATTATTTATCTTTTTCTAATAAAGAATTAGTAATAGAAGAATTAAAAGCTGAAGGTTTAGATGAAGCTGAAATAGATGATACTATTGACAAAATGCAACGAAATGGAATGATTGCATTAAAAGGTAAAGAAATTAAAAGAACAATAAAGAAAGCGATACAACAACAAAAAGAATATTTAGTAGAAAATCAGAGAAAAACTTATGAAGAGCAAAACGCTAAAATAAGTGAAGCTAGACAGGGATTGCAAAGTCATTTAAAAGAAATGGACAGGTTTATGGGAGGTAAAGTTACAAAAAAACAGAAGGAAGAAGTTTATAGATTTGCTACTAAAGATATGGCAAAAGAATTATGGGCTAGTCATGCCAATGTTGCTGACGTTGCTATGTTTCTGCTATACAAAGACCAAATCAAAGACATTCTTCGTTCTCAAGGTCGTAACGAAGGTAGTAAAAGTCTAATGGACAAAATACAATCGCCAAGCCTTGGTAGCGGTAAAAATCGGAATCCTTATCAACCTAAGAACTCTGGTTTTGACCCAAAAGCGTTCATGCGCGAGTAGACTAAAACTTAGACAAGGTCTATAGATGTTGAAAGTTAATTGAGCAAATTAAAATAATGTTTAATTAATAAATTTAAAAAAAATGGCAACAATTTATCAAGGTACCTACGGAAGTGGTACTACAGCAGAAAATGCCTTAAATACAGCTCTAATGCAGCATCCAGAGATTGCTAGAACATTAATTCAGCAATACCCTAGATATGCAGCTACATATTTATTAGAGCGTACAGGTAGATTCGCAAAAGAGAAAGTATTGGGAGACCAGTCTTTCGAATGGAAAGTAATGGGAAGGTATAACCAACCTTCTTATTCAAATGGTTGGGCTTCTACAGATGGCACAACATTTGTAGGTTATACATCAGCTGGTGGTGCTGCAGCTGTTACAGCTGGAAACTATGACAATATGGATGCTGATGGTGATGCATTCTACTTATCATTTGATGGTGAAGGTATTTATACTACAGCTGGATTTGGAAATGCAAGTTTCCTTAATAAATGGGATTTAGTTCGTTTTCAATCAGGAGCTACTGCTGTTGTAGTAGAAGACCCTGTAGCTGATGTAGTAAGAAGTGCTGCAAATGGTGGTTTAGTTACTACTGCAGCTTCAGCAGTTGTAAAATTTGAAATGGTAGATGGTACTGCTAATCCACTATTAACAAATGATATTGCAGCTGGTGCAATAATAGCTTCAATTGGTTCTGCATTCCCTAATGGGTCTGACGGTGCTGATGTAGGTGAAAACTGGGTATATCCTACTACACATAAGAACTATTTAACTACAATGAGAAAGAAATGTACAGTTACTGGTAAAGATTTAACTGACGTTACTTGGATTGAAAATAATGGTAGTTCTTTATGGTATTTTACTAGAGAGCAACAAATGATGGACGAGTTTATGTACCAACAAGAGTTACAAAGATGGTATGGTAGAACTTCTGTTACTAACGCTCCTACTTATGGTTCTACTGCTGGTTCTACTCCAACTGTTTCAACACTTGGTACTTCTGGTACACAAGCTACTTCAATGGTAACTGGAGATGGATTACTAGCTCAAATTGATTCTTCTAATCAAGCTTCATATTCTATGGGGTCTTTAACAGAAGATATCATCACTGAATTTATCGCTAAGATTTCATTAAACGCAACTGCTGCTGAAGGTAATGAGTGGGTTGTATTTACTGGAACTGAAGGTAGATTAGCGTTCCATAGAGCTATGAAAGACCTTATTGTTGCTCCAGCTGGTGCAATGACTGGTGGTTCTATGAAAGGAACAAGTGGAGATGTATCTTTAGGTGCTAATTTCGTTTCTTATAGTGCATTAGGTAACAAGATTACTGTTGCTCACTGCCCTGTATTTGATGACCCTAATTTACATTCTACTGCTGGTGGAACTAATGCGTTTGGTGACAACAGACTTAAAGAATCTGCTAAAATGGTATTTATGGACTTCGGAAAAACATCTGGAGTTTCTAACGTAGAGTTAGTTACTAAAGGTGCTGAAGGAGTAAATAGAAGCATGATTAAGAAGTATGTAGCTGGAATGGTAAACCCTTATGACCAAAAGTCAATGTTAAGTGCTAATGCTGATGACAAGTTTGAATGCCACGTGCTTTCAGAGTCTGGAATCGTTGTTAGAAACCCATTGTCTTGTGGTATATTGAGTGTATCGTAATTATTAACCCTTTAAAAAATAAAAAATTATGGCTTCAATAGGAAAAAACAACAGAAACGTATTTTTATTTTTTCGTGATAGCGCAACATCTATGTTATGCATACCTGCTAATAAAATAACTTTAGTAGCAACTGCAGGAGACACTGATGTTGAGATTTATTATGAAGGGGATGATGGTGGTGCTGGTAGTTTAAATTTATTAACAACGTCTACAGAAGAACACAATGTTGTATTGGCTATAGCTGAAGCTATGGTTAATGGACGTGGTGTTGTTACTATTGCTGATGATGTAGCTGGCATTTATTGTCACTCATCATTAGACCAATCAAACGCTGTTACTGCATTTACTATTAGTGCTTAATATTAACCTTTAAAAAAATAATAATTATGAGAAATTGTTTATACGTGCGAATAAGTGCTACAAACGCTGTCGCATCACCTGGTGATAACATCAGGTTCGTAAGAGCAACTTCAGCTACAAATGTAGAATATAGTTACATTGGAGATGATGGTGGTATTGGTACTTTCGATTTAACAGTTGATAGTGGTTATGCTGACGAAGTTATGAAAGAGCTTTGTCGTATATCTGCTACCGCAACTGGTGTTTACCATATTGGTGACGAAACTACTAATACGTATTTTCACCCTAATGTTACTGCAATCGCTGCTGTAGCTAAGAGTGCTTAATTAATTAATTGGTATACCTAGAACATCTTGCTTAGCTAGGATACCTTAGTAAATAACTTGGTAGAGGGGGGTAAAAATTAAAACCCCCCAAATACCGTAAAACAAATAAAAAAATGGCAATAAAATTTGATTTTAACAGATTAAGAACAGCTGTAAAAGGCTGGTTGACTGGTACTGATACTGCTGGAACTTCACTTACAGCTGGAGAAGAGGCTATCTATGTACCTCAAATGAGACAAGGCTTCATTGTAGAAGAGGTTGGAGCAGCAATAACATTAACTAATGAAGATTCAGGAAAAATATTTCTTTGTGAATCTTCTGGTGGTGCTTTCCAAATTACCCTACCTACAAACGCTCCTAGTGGGCTTTGGTACAGATTCTTCGTTAATGAAGAAACTCCTACTCAAGATATTACTATAGCTGCTGGTAGTGCTATTATAGGAGGAACTATTAAAGATGCTGGTGGTGATGTCGGTCATGGTACTGCAGGAACGGAAGTTTCTAATGTTATTATTGACCAAACTGCTGAAATTGGAGACCATATAGAATTAATTTCTGGTGGTGGAAAATGGTTTGTGAATGCTCAGTCAACTATTAATGCAGGTATTATAACTTCATAAATAGTTTGTAATGTAAATTTAGAGTTTCGGGGGGATTTATTCCCCCCAAAATTCTTAACTTTGTAAAATTATGGGAAACTTTATAGATTTTTTAAATAGCTTAAAACCAGGATATACAGACAGGGCAGCTAAGGAATATGAAAAAAGTAAAAAGAATAGATTTAATATTGGTGGTCAATCTGGATTTAAATGGAAAACAGAATCTGCCAATAAAACATGGATAGAAGGAGATAAAATAATAAGAGAAAAAAAGGGTAAAAACATACCCAAATATTAATAGGGAGTATTAACTTAAATTTAAAAAAATGAGACATATTGTATTGATTAAATCAAACAAACCAGAAAAATTTAATTACTGTAAATTTGGTAATTATAAAGACAGAGAAGGAAGACTTGTAGAACTAGTAGACATTAACGGAATCAAAGTAAGTGGATACGAAATGTTTAACGCTGTTATATCTTTAGATATAAATAAAGAATATGATAATAGATTATATGAGTTTTTAAAAGACCACCCTCTAATTAAGGGAAAATTTACAATCGAAGACGTTTCTAATAAAGAACATGAAAGAGCTGAAACTTCATTAAAAAGTGCAAAAGCTATTACAATAGCTTCACAATTAAATGAAAATGATATGAGAGATTTAGCTTTATTAATGGGTATTGATTCTAGTTTAGAAGAAATGTTATTAAGAGCTAAAATTATAGATTTTGCTAATAATAATCCAGAAAAATTTATGTCACATCTAGAAGATATTGATAAAGAACATAGAGTGTTTTTAAAGAAAGCTTTAAGTAAAAGTATTTTAACTAAAGTTAATGGTGTTTGGAAACACGGTAGTTTAAATGTCGGATTAACTGATGACCAAGCTATTGTGTGGTTAAAAGATAATGGTGATGTATACGCTCTACTTAAACATCAATTAAGAACAGGTAAAATTGAAAAAATTGAAGAAGAAAAAGTAGAAGAAGTTATAGTAGAAAAACAATCAACTATATCAAATTCAACATTGTCTGAATTAGAAAATGATGTAGAACCAACTAAAGCAAATAGTTAATGACTTTAGCTGACGCATATAATCATTTAGATTTGTTATTAGACAAAGCGAATCAGCCTTATTTTAGTGATGATGAAAAAGATGTATTTATAAATTTATCTATAACAGAATTTCTAAATAGTAGATACTCTTTAATAAGAGCAAATCAAGATTTTTCTGAAATGACAGGAGCTAGAGCAAGTATAAATCAAAACTCTACTGCTAATATTAGTATTAGTGATAATTATGTAGAAATAGACAACTATCATCATATAACTAATGCTAGGTTAAATGGTGTAACTTGTAGAATATTATCAGATGATGAAGGGACAGAATTATTAGCAAGTAATAATCCATTTAAATCTATAGATTTAGATAATCCCGCATGTTGGGTAACTAGTAATCCAGGATATGCTCCAGAAGTTAGAATATTTTTTCATCCAGATATAGGAAGTAATGCTGATGGTAGTCTTGATTTTGCTGCAGATGATTCATTTAGTATTCGTTATTTAAGACATTTGACTGTATCTGATTGGGAAGATATTCCAGAACAATATCAATATGATATTTTAAATATAGTTAATAGAAAGTTAACAGCAAACATAGAGAGCACTAACTATGCTGTACAGGCAAATGAAGCTCAGCAATAGAATATAAGATATCTAAAATTTTGCTCCCTGTGCAAGGAAATAGGTCTAAACATTAATTTGTGAGGGCCTATTTCTGTTTTATGAATTAAAATTCGTAATTTTGTAAATAATATAATTATATGGCAACATTAAATGAAATAGCGTATAACATCAAAGAATTGATGTCTGGTGGTAATGAAAATATAGAAAATAATATTAGTACTAGACAAATAAAACATTGGATACATTATCATAGAGCTAAGATTATAGAAGAAAAAATTCTTAATAAATATCCAATAGACAGAAGGTGGATACAGCCAATTTGTAAAGATTTTATAACTCATGTAGACAGCTCTACTTATCCTGCAGGACAAACCTCAGATAGTGGAGTGGGAGAAACATATAGTGGTTTAGCAACAGCAGGTCCTGATTATGGAATAACCAATACATTAGATAAAAAATGGTCTAAGTTTACTCCAATGTATAGTTATCATGGTGTAGATTGGATATCAGGAGGTGAGGAGCAAATATCAAAGAATTATTCAAATTATATGTATTGTCATATAAAAATGAGTCCTACTATAAATGTAGGACAACATCACGGGATAACAACTGTTAAATTAGCAAAAAGAGTAGTTAAAGGAAATGAATATGGTTCTGGTATGGGGTTGTGGCTTCCGTGGTATGAAATACCAATTAAAACATATGATGAGGCTAAATTTGATTGGGCAAGTAAATTTCCAAATAAAACAAAACAACCATTTGCTGTTTTATCTAAAAATAATACACATATTGAAATACATAGATTAAAATATTCTCCAAAAATAACATCAACTGGATATGAAAATGAATATCAATATATAATAGAAATAGATGGTATTTTAGAGACCCCTACATTTTCTTATACAGCAGAAACGAGTGATGCGGCTACAAATCTTTTTGATGAAATAGTAGAGTATAATGATGCAACTGACCAATACCCTATATCAAATGAAGATTTACCATTGCTAATAAGTAGAGTTGCAGAGATAGAAATGTCATTAGTATTAAAAACACCAGAAGATTTAGTAGAAGATAATGTAGATACATCTAAAATAAAAATTGGAGGTGGACAACAAAGACAACAATAATGAGTAGTAAATATAAACATAAATATATACAGATTAGAGAAATCTATAATAATGTAAAAGGTGATTTATTAAAAAAAGTAAATTATAGTACATTTTATAATATTATTAAAAGATTTTTTGAAATAGTAATTAGAGATTTAATTGTAAGAGATGAGAAGGTATATTTACCAAATAATATGGGATATGTATATTTAGATAAAAGAGAACATAAAAGAGCTTTTCATATTAGAATAGACCAGAAAGCTAGTAAAGAAACAGGAGAGTTAGTAAAATATAAGGTTCCAATACTAGATGACTTTTATCATAAGTTAGTTTGGGTGAGACCTAAGAAATATAAAAATTGTAAAATTATGCCACTTGGTGTATATAAAAGAATAATAAATAATATAAAATAAAAAAAATGGCAACAAGATTAACTGGAGCGGCTTTAACTGTAACTATAACTGAATCTTTAACTATAGACCATGGAATAAGTGAGGCTAATGATAGAACTCATAGTCAGACTATAACTAAAACATTTGCTAGTATAGATAATTTAGAGAAAAGAATTTTAAATTTACCAAATACTAATCAAGTACAAATAGCTGAGTTGGGAGGAACCGCTGCTGCGGACCTTGGGACTTATAAAAGGTCAAGTGTAGCTTATATTAGAATAACAAATTTAGACGATACAAATGGAGTCGCTGTAATATTAGAGGATGATGGAGCTGATACTGCAGCTCTTTTAGTTGACGCAGACGCTTCATTAATATTAACAGACACACAAATAGAGGCGTTTACAAACGGAAGCGCTTTTTCTGGATGGAGTAACATTGATAAAATATTTTTAAAAGCGGCAAATGCAAACACACAGGTAGAAATAGTAATAGCAACAACAGAGTAAAATTATGTACACTCATATAGAAAGAATATATAATACAGTAGGTCGTAATTTAGGAATGAAAGATTTTAGTAGTAATATTCAATCCTGGACAGAATGGGCTTTTGAAGCAGAATTGCTTATAGGAAGTAGAGATACATTTGAAGAAACAGAAGCCACATATACATCTACAGGAGCTCAATCTACAGGAACTATTACATTTTCTGCGAACCCTTCTAATAATGATTCAATAACATTAAATGGTGTAACTTTATATTTTAGAGATGCAACATATCCTGGAGGAACTGAAGAAAACGTATTTAATGAGTTTTTTACTCCTCCTCATGTAATTACTAGAAAAACAACTTTAGCAGCTACATTAACAGAACTTGCTGCAAGATTAACTCCTACTGCGGCTTCTAGTGAAACTTCGCCTTTTTATTATTTTACTGAATCTTTAGAAGGATATTCGTATACAGCTGATACAACTACATTAACTATAACAAGAGACGAGGTAGGTATAGAGGGTAATAATTATACTTTATCTTCAAGCGATGTAAATGCAAAATGTAGTGGTTCTCATTTAACAGGAGGTAAAGGTATTTTTGCAAACCAACAATTAAGATTGCCAGATAATATTATTAAGGTATTAGGGGTGAGAGGTGGAACAGGAGATTCTTCTTATCAACATTTAGAATTAACAAAACCTATAGCTGTTCATAGAGAAAGGGTGGGTAAAAATGATAATGATACAGAACAGAGAGCTTTAAAATATTATGTTAGGGGAAATAGATTAAATATTCAACATGACCAAATTACAGAAATTACTGTTGTATATTCTTCTTATCCTACAGACACTAAAGGATATCCTATGATAAAAGAAAGTCATGTCCCAGCCGTAGCTCAATATATTATGTGGCAACATAAAAATATAGATTTTATAAATGGCAAATTATCTATGTATGTTATTAAAGATATAGAAAAGAGATGGTATTATTTATGTGGACAAGCTAGAGGAAACGATAATATGCCAACAGCAGAAGAGTTAAAACAAATAGGTAAAATTTGGAACTCAATGGTGCCTATAAGAAATAATAGAGGATTGTTAGATTTATAATATGGCTAAAAAAAACCAAGCATCATCTAATAAAGCTGTATCCTTAACTCAAGGGTTTACAAGTGGAATGATTTCTGACCCAGACCCAAGATATCAAATAAAAGGAAGTTATAGAGACGCTTTAAATATAAGATTAATTAATGATGATGGAAGTTCTTTTACTGTAGAAAATATACTAGGTAATAAAAAGTTTTTTAATTTAAATGAAATTTGTCAACAAACGGAAGATGGTGCTGCTGGTGATAATACAGGAATATTAGGGACGAGAGTAGTAGGTAAAGCGGGAGAAACGTCAGGAACAGCTGAACCATTCTCTGAAATTTATATAGACCCTACATCTTTACATGATGATGGAACTCTTGTAGGTGATTATTATCCAAACCCTAGTAATACATATACTTTTGGGTTTACAATAACAAGTGGTGTAATTCCTTTTTATGGAAATAATATTGCTTATAGTACTGGAGGTCAAAGTCCCGCTCCAACATGGCCTGTTAATTTTGCTAGCGCTAGTATTGTTGGTCATTACTCTTATAATTCAAATGTAATTTTTATTATAGTAATTCCTGATGAAAATGACCAGTCAGGGGGTTTTTCAGAGTCTGGCGACCCTAATAGAAAAACAAGAACTATATTTTTAGATGTAGTGTTTGACAAAGATTTAAATGTAATAAGCGTAACTGATTTACATGTTTGTTATGATTTCAATAGGTCTGATAGAGGATATCCACATTTAAATATGAAAATGGATATGCCAGTAAGAGTAGAGGGAATTATAGAAAATGAGTGTATCTCTAGGATATTTTGGACAGATAATATAAATCCATTAAGGTCAATAAATATAAAACAACAGGGAAAAAATCAGTTGTCTCCAGATGTGTTAGATTTAACACCTATGCATAACCCTTCTCAACCTGTAGCTACAAAAGCTATTTTAGGAAGTTTACCAGTTGGACAAATACAATATTGTTATAAATATCTTTCTTCAAATGGAGGAGAAACTGTTATGAGTCCTTGGAGTACCCTGTATCATACAAGTAAACATGATATAACAAATACACAATCTTTTTACGGAAGCCCTTCTGGAGACCCATTAATTGATGTAAGTTCTCAAGGATTTGAAATAACAATAACTGATTTAGACCCAGATTTCGATATAATAGAATTGTACGCTATACATCATGAATCAAATGATGGGCCTGTAAGAGTATCATTAGCGGGTAATAGACATTATAATGGAAATGCAGGTTCAGTTGTTTTTAATCATACACATTGGGCAGGTGATTTAGAGAATGGTGTAGATATGATATTAATAGATATAAACACTTGGGATGTATGTAAAGATTTAGCAATAAAAGATAATATATTATTTGCTGGAAATTTAAAAACTAGAGACAATGTTATTTCTGAAAAAGAATGGAATGTAAAAGTTAGAAGATATAATATTGCAGATGCAGACAGTGGGGGTGGTAGTAATACAGGAACAATAACATCTGATGATACGCAAATAAAAGAATATGAAATAGATAGTGGTGGTGATTTAAATGCTTTAACTTCTCCTGGATTGACATGGGAAAGCGGTATGCCTAAATGGAGAACATATAAAGGAGACGATGTTACTACTATTAATGGTGTAGATTATAAAGACGAAGGAAGGATAGATATTGTAAAAAAACAATCTCATGAATATAGATATTTGTCTGATGGAATGACATTAGGTGGAGAAAGCTATGATTATGATGGTAATCAATTGGGAGGATGTAGGGTTACATTTGATTTAAGGCACAGAGAAGTGGATGTACAGCATAATGTTGATGATACTCCTTTTATAAGCGCTGGAGGGCTTACTGATATCCCTACGGATAATATATCAGATAATGGAGGAAATTTTCCAGATACTACAATAACTAATAATTCAAGCACTGTCTATACTGCTACTGCAAATTTAGGAGGAAGTAAAGACCCATGTATAAATGGATTTAAAGGATATAGAAGAGGCGAGATGTATAGATTTGGTGTGCAAATTTATGATAAAAACGGTAGACCAGGAAATGTATTGTGGGTTGGAGATATTGAAATGCCAGAAATGCATGACCCTTTAAGAAGAATAATGATAGACCATCCTGATTATTGGCCAGGAATACCAACTAAAGGAAATTCAGGCGACTCATTAATAGGAAGAAGTTTATTCGCAACAACAGGAGGAGATGGAGCTCCCGCTGTACAAGACCATAGAACATCGTTTATATTTGGGTGTACAACACCATCTACAGATGTCGCTTGGTTTAATCAAAGTATAGGTCCATATACAGTTAAAGAGACTCATAGATATATTGACCCTAATAATATAGAGTTCACTCATAAAGCAGATATTACTGGAACTAATAGTTCAGGAACAGGACCTACTATCGAAACAATATCAGCTACTACAACCACAACAACAGGAGCTGGTATAGATATATTAAAAGCATATCGTGACCATTTAGGACAATATACTCCATATTATACAACAAGATATATTAGCCCTGCAAATATGAATGCTGCAGGAGATAATACAAATGATAATACACCTAAAATGAGACCGCAAACAAATATGATTATGCAGGAACATGATGATGTGCATTATGCTTTAGATTTATTTGTAAATTTTGAATTTAGAATACCAGAAAATGTTAGAAATAAAATATCAGGATTTAGAGTGGTAAGAGCAGAAAGATTAGAATCAGACAAATCTATTTTACAACAAGGTATATTAAATCAAACAGTTGCTTATGGTCATAAAGATGTTTATAAAGGATATAATCAAGATAAGATTTTTGGACATGCTCCAAGTCATGTATGGGGTGATGATAATTATACTTTTGGACATGGTACATTTGCAAATGAGAATACAGGTAACGACCAAGAAGATAGAACAGCTACAGTGCATGTTAAATATGATGATTTTTTAAATGGATATATAGGTTTAGCAGAAAACTCAAATTTAGCTTTTTGGACTACTAATAACACTAGTAGTAGTTTTGATTTGTTAGAAGATGGAGCTTGGGTAAAGGCAAATGTGTGGTCTTTTGAAGAATGGGAAGGGGCTTCTACAGGTGCAGCAGGTCAATTTAAAAATTGGCAAAGTGGATTGTCTTATGGTTCAGATAGAACTCCTTCAACTCATGACGCGCAATATAAACATTCAGCTTATTTTGGTTGTTATGAATTACTTCCAAATGTTATAGACCAATATGATAAAAGTAATAGAATAGCGGTTAGTAACACTTCTAATTGGATACATAAAATGAGAGGAGCAGCTTATGACGCTGTTCAAGGTAGTATATTTACATTAGATTGTCCAGACAGCGCTTTTGGTACATCATCTTATAATTTCAAAACAGGTGATAAAATTAGAGTGGACGCAATAATGAAATTAGTTGATGAAGATAGAACTACTAAAGCTTTAGAAGGCTCTAGCTCTCCTACTGGTCATGACGCTAGTCCTTGGGGAATGTTAAGTCATAGTGGAAGTAATAATCCTAATGGTCCTACACACGCTATAGATTCAGCGGAAGTGGGTGGTGGTAGTTATGAGTGGACATCAAATAATAAAAATTTAAATAAAGAAACAGCTTTAAAATATTGTAAATTTATACAAAAAGGAAGAGAGGAAGATGGATATGGAGCTTTAATAGCTAAATATTATATTTATGATACTTATTGGGGAATAGGAATGTCTGTAGATGGAGGTAAAATATATGCTCCAGGAGCAATAGATGAATTAGTGATAGAAGGTGATAATGTAAAATATAGACCAAGTCAACATCATGATATATACCATAATAGAATATTGACAGCAAGAGAAATAACACCAGGAGACATTGTAGGAAAATCTTTTTTTAAAGAAGGAGTAAGAATAATTGATGAAGACGATGGAGATGGTAACTCTATGGCTGGGTTTTCAAACAATACATTAGGATTTGTAGAAAGAAGAAGAAAACATGTAAATCAGTCTAACCATGATTGGTTATTTGCAGGAATAGGGGGAAGTTATCAGTCAGGTGGAACAAGTTGGTTGTTTGGAGCTTTGACTAATAAATTTTCAAGAGGAAAGCAATGGAGCAGTTCCCAACTTCCAAATAAAAAAGATGTAACATATGATACTTGCTCTTCAATACAAATGGGATTAAGAAGTATATTAATTCAAATAGATGGAGATGGTGAATTTGGAGAAAAGAGAGGGTTGTTAAATCCAAGAAATTTATCAGAAATATTAGAACATAGACATTGGGGGCCAGATGCTCAAGGTGGAGCTAATAATGATTATTATTATTTAAATCAAGGTTTAAATTCTAGTAATAGAATATTTCAAAGTGATTCTAATGTTACAGATAATCAATTTGGAGGGCCTTCTTATATACCATTTAAATTTTTATGTTCAATAGTAAGAAATACAATACCATATGGAGGCTCTAGCTTGCCATCTATACAAAATACTAGATATATACCAGCGGGTAATTTTCATCCTATAAAAAAAGACGCTGATGGTTCATCTAAAGAATCTCATTTATCAAAAGTATTTGGAGGAGATACATTTATTACTTTTTATACACATCAAAAAACAGCTGCAGTTTATGAAACTAGGTCCCATGCAAGATGGCAAATATTTCCTGTAGAATCAGATACAAATACAGACATGAGAATGGGATATCATCTTTCAGCTGGAGATGTTAATATTGGTGATGTAAAATTTGAAGATGGGGGAGGAAATTGGAATGATTGGGAGTATAATAGTGTATATTCTCAAGATAATAATGTTAAGTCTAGTTTAATGATAGACGAAACAAAAACATGTAGATTTTTAAATTTACCATATGAAGTAGCATATTCAAATACTAAAATAGCTGGAGAGCCTACTGATTCTTTTAAAATTTTTCAATTTAGAAATTTTCATGATGTAGAATCTCAATATGGAGAAATAACTAGATTAAAAACATGGAGAAATGATTTATATGTTTTACAAGAAAAATCATTAGCAAAATTATTAGTTAATCCTATATCAATGATTCAAGATGAGCTAGGAACATCAATTTATGTTGGTACAGGAGATGTTATAGAAAACCATCAATACATATCATCTATATACGGAACAAGACATATGGATAGTGTAGTTGCATCAGAAAGAGCCTTGTATTTTATAGATAATACATATGGAAAGTTAATACAATTTAATGGAAGTGAATTGAAAATTTTATCTGACGAATTAGGACAAAGAAACGCTTTTAATGATGCCATTAAAGGTTATGGAAATTTAGGTTCAAAACAAAAATATATAGACTCTAGAAATTATGTAGCTGATAATTCAATGAGATTTAATGGAATTGCTAGTATTTTTGATTATAAAAATAATGAACTATTAATAACATTTCATAGTTCAAATTTAGATGAAAATCATGAAAGAATAGTTGTTAGTGATGTTCCAGAAACGAAATCTAAAACTATTGTATATAGTGAAAGTATAAATGCTTTTACATCATATTATTCTGTAGTTCCAACTAAATGGATGAATATAGGAGGGTATGTAGTCTCTACACAACATCAAACTTATTTTAACGAAGATGACGCTAATTATTGGAATGGATATTTTTATGGTAATGGATTAGACGAAAATACATATAGTCAAGATTATTTATCATTATGGAAATGGGATGAACAAGTTAATAATTATAAAACTGTATTTTTTAATGAAGATATTGGAGCGTATACAGAAACTCATGAAAGTTCAATAACTAAAATTATAAATGAAGTTCCAGCAATGCCTAAAGTATTTGATAACGCTAAAATTATAATGGATACAAATATTACTACTCTTACTACTCAGACGCCTGTTTGGGTGGAATTTGAAACGGATTTTACAGCTATAGATGGAATGAATATTACTGGAACAACATTTGCAAAATATAGAGAAGGATTATTAAGGTTTCCTTTAAGAACTCCTAGTGGGCAAGGTAATTTTTCTCTATCTAATAAACCAAGACAAAGAGGTACATATTTAAAATTAACATACAGAGCAAAGAATCCAAATAAATTTAATATCTTTGCAATATTAGCTCAATACCGTAAATCTTATCAATAATGCCAAATTACTTAAATATACTTAGACAGTTTCAAGATAGACAAAGAATAGAAAGTCCAACAGAATATAGTTCTGTTAACCCATATACATCAAGCTCTTATATAGGTACATCAGCGGCTGATTTATACGCTCAATCACAAGCAGAGGTATCTCAAAGTTTATCGGAACAAGATATAATGTCACCAGAAGATTACGCATCAATATCTCCTGATATGGCTGAAAGAGGTTTGTCAGGAGCTACATCAGCTTATCAAATACATAAGAATATAAAGTCAATAGGACAAGGTTTAACAAGTCTTGATAAATCTTTATTCCCTAAAGTAACTGTTCCCGCAGCTACAGCTACAGCCGCAGCTCCAGTAATTCCATATACTACCGCAGGTACAACTCCTGCTATAGGCCCAATGACAGCAGCTCAAGCGGGATATACGGCTCCTACATCAATTGTTGATAAAATTTCAGGATTTGGTAAAGGTATGGGTGCTGGAGCAACAGCTCCAATAGCGGCAATAGCATATAGTTTAGCTAGTGATAGAAATCCATATACATACGGAACAAGTGAAGCTATAGGAACAGGTATAGGAGATTTCTTTACAGCTAGAACAGCAATGACATTGATGCCGAAATTAGCAACAGTGGCTCCATGGTTACCTATAGCTGCCACTGCTTTAGGATTTTTATTCAGAAAAAGAAGAGCAAAAAGAAAAAAACAAGAATATGATACAGCTATAGAAGAAACTGGAGGAGGTGCAAATTTATATGCAGAAAAAATGCATGAAGAAAGAAGAAAAAGAGATGCAAATTGGATGAATAGGTTTGGTAGAGGTTCAGAAATAGGAGACACTCAATATGGAGCTTTTGCACAGCCAGCAGCAAAAGGAATGAAATATTCTTATAATATGGGAGGTACAGTTAGACAAGATGTTATGGCAGAATTTACAGGAAATGAACTAGTAGTAAATAATCAAAATGTTGTAGAACAAGGATTAAAAGAAGGTAATTATGCAAAAGCTGCGGCTCCTATTAGAAACGCTATGAGAGGTGGATACATAACTCCAGGACCAGAAACTCATGCAAATAATCCAATGCCAGTTACATCAGATGGAACTATATATGCTGGAGGAGGTCCATTAAGCTTTAAAGTTAAAAGTGGAGCTGGTATATATGACCATGCTACAGACCAATTTAAATCTACTATGAGTGATAAAAAAATTGCCGAAATTGCTCAAAAGAATATAAATAAGTGGAAATCAAATAACATGTATTCATAATGGTAAATCCAGTAGAGTTTAGAAAAACAATAGACGCAGAAGCTAAAAGAGCTGGACTCAATGATGAGCAAATAAAACTTTTGTACATACTTAATGGTATAGAAAGCAGAAGTGGTACAGCTACAGAATCAGCTTATTATAGTCGTGATAGAATGTTTGAAAAATTTGGAGGGCATCCTGATTCAAGTTTGGGTAGATACGCAACTAAAATGGGATGGTATGATAAAGACGGAAAAATAGTTGGAGAATCTGTAACAACAGCAAATGGTAAAACAATACCGAAAAAATTATGGGAATGGGCAGGCTCAGTACACACAGCTCTTAGTAAAGATGTTGATGGTAATCGTTTAAGTAAAAGCGAAATAAACGATAGACAACAAGAATTATTTAATACAGTTTATGGAGGAAGAATAGGAAACACAGAAGATGGTGATGGATGGAAATATAGAGGTAGAGGAGGAGTACAATTAACAGGTAGAGCAAATTACGAGACTGTAACTAAAATACTAAATAAAAATGGTATAGACATTGATTTAGTTGCTAATCCAGAACTTGCCGCAGATAAAAGATATTCTGCTGCAATTTTATTAGCTTTTGCTGAACATAGAGGAATGTTTAATCCTAAACATAAAAGATATATAAGTCCAGCTGATATTGAAGCTATTAAAAATGGAGATAAAGAAGCGATAGACAAGTTACATGATATAACAAATCCTGATTCAAGTAATAAAAGATTATCACAACAAGCATCTAAGGTTTATGATAATACTGATGGAGAGTATGATATTACAGATGGAATTGAAGGTAATCAAATATTAACCGATTTAGGAAGAACAGATATAAAAATAGATGAAGATAAAGAAAAAGTAGTAACACAGACTATAGAAGGAGTGGAATCTCCAGATGAAACAGAAGATATAATTACAGAAACAAATATAGGAGACGAAAATCCATATATTCCTTTGTTAAAAGAAAAGGGTTTTT